>Ga0315913_1006798_pt1 | contig 13802 bp, 10 predicted proteins | sample MpolsnodulesMG_FD_207736 | JGI IMG/M metagenome (GOLD analysis project Ga0315913, IMG submission 207736) | Medicago polymorpha root nodule microbial communities from Los Angeles, California, United States - small nodules | ecosystem: Host-associated > Plants > Roots > Nodule | place: USA... | reverse complement strand
AAGAAGGAATAGCTTGCGCAACCGATTTAATAAGAACCTCTTTACCTGCACGAGAGAGAGACCGGGAGCTCCAAGCCTGACATTTCTTCCAAACTCTATCTTTGAGGTAATTAAAAATAGCTTTCTTATTTCGACCAATTAAAGAAGGAAGGCCAAGGTATTGATGTTAAAAAAATATAATATTTAATAAAAGAGTTTCTTATAATAATGTTAATATCTCTCTAAAAAATCATTCAAAATTTTTAAAATTTAAGCATAATTAAACAAATTTTAATTTAATAAAGACTAAAATTGGGTGTTGAAATTTTTTATAAAGACCAAAACATGACACTTTTTTTTATGAAAACAAAAAACAAAATTCAATATATTTATAGAAACTAGAAACTTATTTAACCCGATAAATAAAAAGGGTTAAATACGATCTCAGTTCTTATAAATTTATAAGTTTTCAAATTTAGTCGCTATTAAATTTTAATGTTAATTTTTGTCATACATAATATTGTTGTTTGTAAGAATAATCCCTATTTTGATTTTTTTTATAATTTTTTTACGAATAATGGATACTTTTGATCATCCAAAACAGTCCCTATAAAACATAAATAGAAAACAAAAATAAATAATTTTTTTTAAAGAAAAAACTCAAGAGTTGATAATTTTACATAGACTACAAACTTATTTAACTTAACCTAGTTCTCGTAAGCTTAGCTCAATTATAATATATGCAAGGTCCGGTTTCAAACCCGTACCAAAAAAAAAATTATTTAACCCAAATAAAAATAAAAGTTATAAAAAATGAGAGTTTATTACCCGAGTATGAGGGCTGAGCACCTGAGAGGGTACTTGAACACCCACCATGAGTCGCTGCTCTGTTAAGCCAGCATTATTGACAAGACTCTGAAATTATAAGGAAGTTATTTGTGTCTATAAATAACCCTATATTTATATTTCAGGTTAGGTCAATTGAGACTCTGAGAGTGGCTGAGGACCCAAACCAGTCCAATCTCAAAGTGCTACCCTTGAATGTAAGGCCCTTCGGAAACTCAACTCATACTCCCATATTTTCCATCATTTTAATACCCTCACTTGAGTGATAGGTTTGCGTCACTAAACCCGGTGCCCAACGCTTCTCACTAGTCATATATAAAGGCTGATACAATTTTGTAGTGAATCGATGTGGGACTTATTTATTTCATTTTTACCATGAAAGGAACGAGATTGATATCGTTGTTCTCCAAGCAGCATCTACGTCCTTCTTCTCATCCTCAATTCCGATTCTTCAACTCTTCTTCTTCATCAGCTTCCTCTAACAAGCTCTTCGTTGGAGGATTATCATGGTCTGTGGATGAAAAATCCCTCAAAGATGCTTTCTCTTCCTTTGGAGATGTCACTGAAGGTGTCTTTTCATTTCATCCTTCTACGTGTTCGACGTTATGTCTCACTCATTTTTCATTATATTGGGTCAATCATATGCTCTAAATCAAAAGGGTCATTTTTGTTTTTGCAGTGAGGATAGTGTATGATAAAGATAGTGGTAGAGCCAGAGGCTTTGGATTTGTTATCTTTTCAAACGAAGATGCTGCAAAATCTGCAAAAGATGCGATGGATGGAAAGGTTGGACATTAACAATATATCTTATTTTATCATTGTCTATTGAAGTTTGTTTTTTCTTCTGATAATGGTGGTGTTTTCTTTGCAGGCATTGTTGGGTAGACCGTTGAGGATAAATTTTGCTCTTGAGAAGCCCCGTGGTATACCAGTTGTTGTTCCTCGATTTACAGATGACGGAAACTTCAACAGGCACTAAATTTAATTTAGTTGACGGAATTTATGTACGTGTCTCAGGATCATATTAAAATTATTAGATAATGGCTACAAAGTTTGTGTATTGATTATCACGTTTTCAATTTGTAGAAAATGAAATATAACAAGCTTGTTGAATCAATTTTTTACATCAGGATAGTAGTTATGCAGATATGTCATTGAGTGGATCATTTAGAAAATTTTGCACAAATCATGCTTGACACTATGATTTTATGTTTAGAGTATCAAACTTGAGCTCTTCAGTCCAAGCCGAAAAGTCACTAGTTTCCCTCATAATTTCATAGTTCTTTCGGACAAAGTTTTGACTCGTTGAAGTAAAAGAATTGTACCTGTAGAACTATTTTGTGCTGGGAATAATAGTCTTGGTTAGTGAAATGCGTAAGAAAGAGAGAAATAAGAGAAAAAGTAAGGGGTATGATGAGTAATATGTTAGAAAAGGGAAATAGAGGTGTAAAAGTCTCAAGTGTAGAAATGGAAAATGTGAAAAATTTAGGACTTGTCCTTGAGGTTGAACTATTAGTAAGACAATGGCCACACAACATCATTTAAATGTTCTCCTTTCCTTTTAGTAATAGTAGTCATAGTCATGTGATTAAATTAGATGTTAAGATGCTAATTAAAATTCTTATGGATATGTGGAGGTAATTCAAAGCATCAGCAAATTATGAGCAATCTGAACTCTTTGCTTCCAAGTTAGTGCCACAGAGTTTAAGCTATTGGTAAACTAAACCCAATTATCAAGAGAACCATTTTCAGTAAACTCGTAGAAAAGATAGGTATTTCCTTTGCTTACACAGAACCCAGATAGTCTTGTAATGTTGGCGTGGTTAATTCTCCTTAGAGTGCTCATCTCCGTAGAGACACCACCTTTGAGAACCTTAACTGCAGATGCATTACCCTTCAAGCATGCTCGCGAAACCGAAGATCCCTTTATTGTCTTAGCTTCACCAAAAAAGCTAGTTGCCTTATGCAGCTCCTCAAAGTTATACACTGTCAACTCCAAAAGCTCAGCAATAAGTTCAGGAAATTCATTCTCCTTCAGAGACCAAGTATGTAAGAAGATACTTGAATCCATTTTCCATTTGCTTGGAGATGGACCAAGAACACCTGAGTGGAACATGCAAATTGAGCCTTGAAGTGAGGTTTGTGAATCCATATATTTTCTGAGCATCAATACTCAATAGCCTGACATGTTGTGAGTGCCTCATAGGTGTTGTTGGCAAGAGTGAAGTAGTTTTCATCCTCAGTCTTCAAGATGTATCAGGAATTGTGCTGGAAGTGGTGACCAACAAACGCAGTTCACTGGTATCCGTCGGAATAGTGTCTCCATCTGAGATATTGTTGGCATTGGCTATGAGAGGGACCGTGGAGTTCGAGAGATAAGATAAGCTGTGGTGGTTGGAGTGTTGTATTGAGGAGGGTTTGATTTGATGGTGAGGTACTGTTGCAAATATTACCATATGAATGGTTGGAGGGGACATTACAATCTAGTTGACTGTTGTCTAGATAGTCTTGCTGAGATTTTGTTTGTGGGATGTGGAAATTGAGAATTAAAATTAGAGTAATTGTGCACAAAATAATGAACCCATGATTCTTATTGAATATGTGCAACTGAGCAGTGACCCCCTCTCATTGCATTTGTGGACTTTTTTTTTTTCATTCTCCCTCCCTACCCGCGTTAAGCACATTTTCTATACATACCATAGCGTTTGATGTGATATTAACCGGGGACAAGCCGGAATTCGAACATTAGTTTGTTATGTTGTGGGAGACTACTTTTGCTAGACTCAATTTCCGTTGATATATACGAAATGGTCTTTGTTTCTCCCTAAGAAAAAAAGAAAAGAAACAAAGTCCTTTAATTTGAATACACAAAATAAGATTACACAATGCATAGCATTGTTTTAGTTTTACTATCCCATACATTATATGCATTAAATGTGACATAATGAACAAGTAGTTAATGTCCATGTATTTGTCAATTGATGATGCGTGACTAGCTGCTCTCTATGGTTATTTTGAAAATCGTGATCAAATATAGTGCATATGTTGCTGAATAGTGGAGAGTATTAGAGCGGTTGAGGCTGACTTTTGAGAGAGGCCATCATAGAATTGAGCTTAATATTGATTCTCATGTTGTTGCAAATGCCTTAAGAGGTGGCAAGGAGCGGGTAAGGTGGTCAAACTCGAGATTTTACGTCAACTCTTCTTTTTGTTAAGGTACAATCGACTTATAATCTCGACTCGTAAACTTATTCGAGTTTACTTTATATTAAAACTATCAACTACATAGACATATATATAATATACTTATATAATTTCAAATTTTAAAAATGGATGATTCAAAATTTTATTAGATTTTTTTTCCTTCAAAATTTCAACTTAAATAAAACCAAAATATATCAAATCATCGTAATAAACTGTCAATGCTCGTAAACTTGCATCAAACTAAATAAATTACTCTACCAAGTCATAAGAACATTCAAAAGACCATATAAAAACAAGAGTTTGATAAGTTTCTAAAGTTGTTAGACATAAATGAGAAATCAATTTGCAATGTTACGCATCTTTGCATGCGAGCCAAATTGTCAAGAGCAACCAGTCTATTCATACGAGATGAAGCTCCAATGATGAATCAATTTTGCTTTGAAGCTTTTGATCGAACTATGTGGGATTTGACAAAAAAGGTAGGTAAGGCAAACTCAGAAAAACCATTTGGCAAGAAAGTTGTTGTCTTGGGTGGAGACTTTAGACAAATTTTGGCGGTCGTTAGAAAGGGATCGATAGTTGAAATTATTAAGGCAACAACTTGTTCATCAAAAATTTGGAAGCATTGTAAGGTATTGAAGTTGACAAAAAAAAAATGAGGTTGAGCAGTGATACATCAAACAAGTCACAAAATGATGTCAGAGTTTGCGGATTGGATTTTGAAAATTGAAGATAGTCTACTAGATGCAAATGAAAATTTAGAAGCAAAAATTCAAATACCTGAAGAATTGTGCATTTTATCCAAATATAGTTCAAAAAGAACCAAATGCAAATTTCTTTGAAGATCAAGCAATTCTTTGTCCAACATTAGAGGTTGTTGAAGATGTTAATAATTTTGTACTTTAATTCCTGGCGTGTCTAAAGATTATTTAAGTTGTGATACACCGTGTAAGTCTGTAAGTCCGACGATGATTACCAAGTTCAAAGTGATTGGTTCACATCAATTTTTTTAAATGATATTAAATTTTTCTAAATAAATGCTTGTATTTTAATTTTGGTGGACTTGCTGATAATTCGTTCAGTCATATTTTAATCTATACTATGTTAGATTCATTTAGGCTTGTTGAATTCCTATAAACTTAGATGCTCCAAATTACAGTTATTTTTCCGTTTTCAATTATATTTCCTCAGAATTTACATGTATTTGAATCTTGTTGAGGGGAGTGATTCAGTTATGTTAGTGTCACTGTCTTTCATAGCACACTAATTAGAAGGAAATCATAATATAATTAGAGTAACCAAGATAGAGTAGGACATGATTGTTTCCTCTTTGTGTGTCTTTTAACCTTTTCTCTTCACTAGTCTTTATGTGCTTCGGCTTAATTTTCAAATTTTCTCTCATTTAATCTATTATCATGATTTGAAGGGCATAATGGCACCATTAATGGACAGAGACAAGCATGGTTGAAAAAATATAGCTCGAAGCATCTCAAATTGTTCGGATCATGAGCTCTACTCCTGTGCTTTCCTGTTTTTCCTGTCTCGCTTGTAGCTTATGAATTATGAATTTGGATTATTCTAACTTACCTAGTTATTTGTAAGGTTCAAGTTGGTTGCACTACATATTTTATTTTGGCGTGAAATTATATAAAGTTTGGTGGTCATATTTGATTTTTTTTTTTTGTATATGGTATCCATTGAATTTTAGTTGACATTGAAAATAGAATTTCAGTATGTAGGCTGTATATGCAGAGAAAAAATTGGAAAAAAAAATTATCATAACAAAATAACTCCTTAAGTTGTGGACTTTGTGATTTTGAGAGTAGGGCTTCTTAAGTCGGTTGAAAGTCAACAAACCTAACAAAATCCGTTCATAAGTCAAACACAAACTCCAACTTAACAACTCAAAACATCTTAGAATAACATTCTTTTTGGGAGGGATATTGGAAGAGACATAAAGATTTGCAAAGAAAAATATTTATAAAAAATAAACAAAAAAATATTTATAAAAAATAAACAAATCCTCTTCTGCCTTGAATATATGCAACAAAACAAAAAAATTGGTGGTCTTGAATATAAGCAAATGTCAACTACTTCTATCATATGTAATGTTACAATTTCTAACTTACCCTTCATAACTTTGAGGGAAATAAACGACATCAACTAATTTCCTTAAAGGTGTGATTTTTTGTTGCTTATATTCAGGATTGGGGAGAGAGAGAAAGTTTGTAATAGCCACATCATTATAGAAATTTGAAGGGCTTGCGCTACAATTACTTTTATGAGTTTCAAATAACAAAAAATGAAGGTTAATGAATGAAAAGTGTGTGTTAGTAGCATTTCTCTTATCAGAATATAGGTATGAGTCTGCGCCTCTTTCGAGACCACTCTTCTCTGCTCTGTTAAGCCAGAGTGGTTACCATCTTGAATGAGCGTAGCAGTGCACTCAGAAGTCAGAAGAATGTTCAAAGCTTTTATCAAGCTTTGTGATCATTTTCCGTTTCCATAACTCAAACCATATTGCCGATAATTCATTCCCGTCATTTTAATACCTCCACTTGGGTCATAGGCTTGCGTGACCAAGCCGACTTTAATTTTCTAACTACTCGTATATAAAAAATTGCACGCTTATTAAAAAAATCGATGTAGGACTTGTATTCATTTCATTTTAATATTGATATCATTGTTTCTCAAAGCAGCAGCTGCTACATCACTCTTCTCTTTCTCAATTTCAATTCTTCAACTCTTCTTTACAATCATCAGCTTCCTCTAACAAGCTCTTCGTTGGAGGATAATCATGGTCTGTGAATGAAAAATCCCTCAAAGATGCTTTCTCTTCCTTTGGACATGTCACTCAAGGTGTTTTCCATTTCATGCTTTCTACGTGTTTGACATTACGCCTAACTCACAATTGTATCCACACTTTGATTGAAGTCGTGTCCGGTGTCTAACACCTACACCACACACATATATGTATATGTGGTTACACTCAACATGAATGATATATGAACAGACCTTGAGGTTGTCTACACCATATTTTGATACAGTAAAGTAGTATAAATTGATTTTTTTATTCATTTTATACTATCTCGAAATCCATGCCAGCTTGAATTGCCTCATGGGAATGATATGGTGTTGCTAAAAGTTGTTGGTTTTTGGTTGTTAATACAACACTGCTCTACATTCAATTATGTTATTTTCTAAAATAATATTCGGTGTCGACCTGTTAGTTCTGGGGCTGTTCTTTTCATAGCTTTTTATTAACAAAAGACTAAATACCTACGGCGATCCCTTAAGATAGGTATTTATAATAAGTTAGTTTTAAGTTTTTTCGTTACAAATTGGTTTTAAGTGATAGAATATTTACACTGTTACTCATTTTTCCAACCAACTTCGTTAGAAAGTGCTTATGGACCATTTAATATTGAGTTGGTAGGTTCAAAAATGCTTATGACATCAAACATGATTACTTACTCACATTTTCTTCTTGTTTATAAATTCAAGCCTAATTTTACAGATAAATATTTTATAAACAATATTATAAATCAAGTAATCGATAAATTATGTTTTAAAATCAAGACTGAATATTACGTTAAATGTTCACATAAACACTTTTTAATTGAGTTTGATGAAAATAGAATCATGATGCATATATTTTTTAACTTAAAAGGACTAATTTCTAATAAAACAATCTTAAAAAGACTAACTTGTTAGGAACACATATCCTAAATGACTGCATATGGTATTTGGCCATGACAAAATTACAAGTAGTTTTGCTAGTTATGTTTTATTCAAATATTGGCTCAAAATATTTCGGCATCACTTGTTATTACATTTTCCATTCTGAAATTTGGTCAAAAGTTCTGGAGTTTTCTCCTTCTCATCAGATGGATCCCAATTTAGTGAAGAGGATTGAATCTTAGACAGAATAACCAAAACCTCAGAAACAATTGGACGCAAATTGTGGTCATTGGCAACACAGCGTCCGGCAATCTCTGCCATGGAATATGCCATATTCAATGAGTATTCACCCCTCAAAGTTGGATCCATGAAAGCATGAAGTTTCTCCCTCACATTATCGCCTTCAAGTATTTCACTCACAACAGCTGATAGCCGCTTCTCTCCTCCATTTTTGTCACCAACAATTGCTTCCCTTCCTGAAAGAAGTTCCAACATCACAACCCCAAAAGCAAAAACATCCATCTTTGGACTAACCAAACCGTTCTCGATATACTCAGGTGGCATGTAACCATGAGTACCAACAACATGCCTTGTAAATTGGAACCCCCCTTCACCAAAATCGTCATCATCTACCACTCTTGCTAACCCAAAGTTACAAAGTTTGCCTCTAAAATTTCCATCCAAAAGCACATTGTCACTTTTCAAATTCTTGTGGATATGTGGAGGATTGACATAGTTGTGAAGGTAATTCAAAGCATCCGCCACATCCTGAGCAATCTGAACTCTTTGCTTCCAAGTCAGAGCCACAAAGTTTAAGCACTTGCTAAAATGAATCCAATCATCAAGAGAACCATTTTCGGCGAACTCATAAACAAGATATGTGCTTCCTTTGTGTACACTGAATCCAGAGAGCCTTGTTATGTTGGCGTGGTTGATTCTCCTTAGAATATTGATCTCCACTGAGACATCGCCTTTGAGAACCTTAACTGCAGCATCATCACCCTTCAAGCTTGCTCGGTAAGCTGAAGAACCCTTTATCCTGTTAGCTTCACTGAAAAAGCTAGTTGCTTTATGCAGCTCCTCAAATTTATACACTGTCAAAGACTCAACAGCATAACGAATCCCTTCTGAAGACAGAGAAAAGGAGGGGTTGGTTATACTTGTGTTGGTATTTGAGACTTTCTTAGGGGTGGTTTCGGTAGCTGCAGAAGACAAGAAACAATTGTTCTTATGCTGCTGACAAAAGCAGAATAACAACACAAAAAAGATAAGAAGCAGGAATACAGCTCCAACAGCGATTCCAACAACCACCCATTTCTTAGAAGAGCTTGAATCTTTATCCCTAGCTAGATTTTCCACATGAGGTTTTGACAGTGGTGTTGATGGTGGCAGTAGTGTCCTTTGTATCTTGGTAGGTGGCTTGTCTTTTAGAGGCACCATCAATGGAGTGAAGTAGAAGATAACTTGATCCTCATAAAGCTTGTTTGCATCCAAGACGCTCTGTGAATCAACCCCAAAAATCTCAGCAATAAGTTCAGGATATTCTCCTTCGGAGACCAGGTATGTAAGAATATACTTGAATCCATTTTCCATTTGCTTGGAGGTGGGACAAGCACACCTGAGTGGAACATGCAAATTGAGCCCTACAGTGAGGTTTGTGAGTCCATATATATTCTGAGAATCAAGAGCCTGACATGTTGTGAGTGCCTCATAGGTATTATTGGCAAGAGTGAAGTAGTTTTCACCCTCAGTCTTCAATGTGTACGAGGAATTGTGCTGGTAGTAGTGACCAGAACAATAACAGTTCACTGGTACCGTAATCATGGTGTCCGTTGGAATAGGATCAACATATGAGATGTTGTTGGCATTGGCTATTAGAGGGACTGTTGAGTTCAAGAGATGAGCTATGGTGGCTGGAGTGTTGTAATGAGGAGGGCTTGATTTGAAGGTGAGGTAAGATTGACAGGAGTTGATGCTGTTGCAGATATTACCATATGTAGAGTTGGAAGGGTCATCACAATCTAGTTGATGGTTGTCTAGATATTCTTGCTGAGATTTTGTTTGTGGGATGTGGAAATTAAGCAATAAGATTAGAGTAACTGTGGTAGCACTGAATAATGTAACCATGATTCTCATTGATGTTGAGGTAACTATGGTTGGTGCGTGCTTTAATAATTGGATCCAAGTGCTTCCTTAGTACGTTGTCTTTGTGTTGTGCCACTGAGAAGTCCCCCTTTCATTACGTTTGTGAACTTTTTTTTGTTTTTTCTCCCAACCCGTCAAGCACGTTTCCTAGACAGTAGACATAGCATTGTGGTCCAATGTGATATACTCCTTCTATCCCATAATAATTGTCATATTTGTTAAAGAAGAAAATTGTCACTTTTGTTTACTTGTTATTTTTCAATTGTACCCTCAAGCTAGTACAATTTACACCACTCCTAAGTTATTACTCTTTCCATTTTTTGTGATGAGTACACCAAGAATTTATAAAGATATATTAGTAAAATGACTATTCCTTTCTTTCATTCATCATCTTCATTTTAATATAACTGAAATGATCAAATACAACAAATATTGTGGGATAGAGTATATGGAACCGTTGTTTTTTGTTTTCTAAATACTTTTTTTCACAGATGTCATCCTATTCGTGATACAATTGAACATTAACCGACAAAACATCGAGATTCGAACTTTAGTTTGACACGTTGTAGGAGACTAGTTTCTTTTGCTAGGTTTCAATTTCGGTTGGTATATAGAATGATGATGATTGCTCTTGGGTTTCGGTCCTTTTTTTTTTGTATTCCTTGACCAACAAAAATTAGCATAAATGGATTTGGTAGTTTTGCATTTCAGAAGTGCTTGCACCACACACTAAATATGAATGTGGCTATCATGAGTAGTTGATGGAGGCTTATCCAATCCAATGCTTATGACAAATCGGGGATTAAATTTTGCTCCACAAGTCAATAACCTCAATGGTGAATCCCAATGGGGTCGCTATATCACACAGTTGGAAGCACCAGCAAAGCATCCCATGTTTTGGGCATTGAGTGATTTTGACGTTAATATGGAATTTGGTGATTTGGAATATTTGAGTCATAAGAAATGAATAATGTCTTTGTGATTGTGGAGAATCAGAATGGTTCTTGGGTAGGTAAAAGGATCGTCTCCAAGAGGATATAAAACGAATTTGGTGTTTGAGGAGAGTTAATAGATGAACGGATAAGGGTGTGGTCTCTGGTTCGATTATCACCTTCCGTAAATACTAACAAGTTAGTAATAATTAATATACTGACATTAATTCTTTAGAAAATAGTGGTCTCCGCTTGTTCTACTAATGATGTATTAGGCATTTGAAATTGTAATTTGTTTGTAGCTTTGTTATGTTTGTTGAATTGCCTTCTTTCTTTTTTGTCTCACTTGTACATGGAGTAGTAATTATGTTCTCACAACATTTTTCTATTGATTACTCAACATATATTTTTGATTTTTTTAGGTATGTTTAGAATATTATAAAAAGTTCTTCATCAATAAATGAACATAAAATTTGATTTCTTTGTCCAAATTTTCGTTACTTTTATCTTTGAGATTTTGACGTTGAAGAGGTTCATATCTAACTCAACCGATGTGAAGAATATTATAAAAAGTTTTTCATCACAAAATGAACACAAAATTTGATTTCACCTTATATTACATTTATTTTGGAGGCATATTTAGAATATTATAAAAAGTTCTATAACAAAAAGTGAACGTAAAATTTAATTTCTTTGTTCAGATTTTCGTTACTTTTATCTTAAAATTTTGATGTTAAAACGGTTTATATCTAAGTCAACGTCTTAACCCATGCAAAAAAATTAAATTTTTGAAGAAGAAATTTTTACTATGTTCTAAACATGCATTAAAAAATCATTCGAAAGTTAATAGTTGAAGGATGTGCCTGCTTAAGGACTAAAACTGCTTCCAAGATATTCTTGGAGGGACTTATTAATGACTATTTTTTAATGTGGAAAAAAAATTCGTAATTTTATATTGACTAAAAACATATTTAACCAAACAATTTAAGTTATAAATGTAAACAATAGATAAAATGTGAGGAACATATTTAACACACCATGGTAATGATTAACACATTGTTTTTATTAAGAACAATGCGAGGAACTTGATTAGGATTATGTCTTGGAGTCTTCAGTGATGACAATTAATTAAGGTTGGTGGTACTGACGTTGCCAGTGAAGCTGACAAACAAGTTAGAGGTTGTAGCTTGAGAAACAACACTTCTCATAGACTTGGTCAACTGCATTTAGTTATTCTAGTTAGCAAGTATGTTTTACTTATCCGGTCAACTTGGCTATCATGTTAATTAACATCTTGCTTTGGTATTTTCATGTCTAAATAAGTATATGAATTTTGATATACCGTCTTTTATTTTGTTTAATTTTTTTGGCTTGGTAGGTGTAAAACAAAATCACATGATTTTATACTTGTTTACATGTTACAAACTAAACTTAACAAAAACTTCATTTTCTAGTGGTTAAAAAAATCCTATAGGGTCAACCCATTTGGGTTTGTCCGGTTGTGTAGTCCTCCTCAAATTATTATGTTCGATTTTTCTTAGAGTCAATTTCGATGAGCTAGTTTAACTTCTTTAAAAAAAGGTCTTATAATGTCGAAAGATTAGTTGTTACTAGAGAGAGAAAGTTACTTGTCATGCAAAAAACCTTCTTTGTAAACTTTTCTTATGATTAGGTTTTCAAGCATGTCAACCTCTATCTATCAATAGTAGAAACAAACAGCTATAAGGATATGGAAGAATATTGTGGGTGTTGTTCGCTATATTCTGAATTAAAAATATATTTAAGAATCCAACATCAAAATTCAAAATTAGCCTTCTTGCCACCAGAATCATGAACACTTAGTTGATTTTTTTCTATTACAAATAAAGATGTACAAAATCAATGTACAAAAATGGGAAGATCTTTATTTGACATTGTTATAATGAAATAGATGGATATATATACGGGAAAATAAGTTGATGAAGAATGGAAGTTTGGGAAATTTCGCACAAACGATTGAGTGTTGATTTGAATAGTGTCCTATAAATTGGATGCTGATGAATAGTGTTGATTTGAATGGAAGTTTGTGAGCAAGAAACAACTTTTATAAATGTAAACAACTGGTATAATTTAGTGTGTTTGGTTCAACATTGATAGAATTGATTATGACAGAATTGATTTATGTTTGGATACAATAATGCAGAATTGATTAAACAAACTCAATGTTGTTGGATAGTTTTAATCAAAATTGTTTTTAAATGTATAATTATTAAAATGGACATAACTAAATACAAATTAATTGATTCTGATATACAATTTATTTATTTTTTTACAAAACGTCATATACAATTTTGAAGTCCTTTGGTGATGTTCTCCTTCGGACATCCTAAGTTAGGAGGACCACGTTCTTATGATATTTTTTTAAGGGGCAGATCCTTCTTTTCATCTTAATCTTAATCTTAATAATATACAAGCATGGAACAACAAATAGGAAAAAATCTTACATCAATCCAATGTGGCGAGCTCTCAACCCCCCACATGTCACATCATCATTAAAAACTAATTTTTCCTTGCCATTTTAAGCTTTCACACAATACAAACAATAAAATATAATAACCTCACATTTTCCCTCTTCAATTCAAAATTCAAATTTCAAAAAAATTCAAATTCTTCTTTCCCTCCTACTTTTTCTCCTATCCCAACAAATATCACTTTCTATTCCCCTTTCTCTCTCATTCATTTCAAACTTCGTTTCTTTTTTTCCTCTCTATCCAACATTAATTTCCCTCATTCTATTTTTATACTCTCTCATTTGAATCTAGATTTCTTCTTATATCTCTCTCATCAAGCTCAACCTCACTCTCCATTTCTTTCTTTCTCTCTCCGCCATTTTCTTCTCTCTCAAATTCGCCATTTGTGATAATTACTTGCATCATCATTTCAGAATATATTATTTAATGAGTTTCTATTTTTCACGTCAGTTTAGTTTTGACTTTCTAATTGTTAATGATTAGAGGAAAATCTGCATATCCAAAA
>Ga0315913_1006796_pt1 | contig 13803 bp, 10 predicted proteins | sample MpolsnodulesMG_FD_207736 | JGI IMG/M metagenome (GOLD analysis project Ga0315913, IMG submission 207736) | Medicago polymorpha root nodule microbial communities from Los Angeles, California, United States - small nodules | ecosystem: Host-associated > Plants > Roots > Nodule | place: USA... | reverse complement strand
TGAGGAGGTTTATGTTGAGCAACCTAAAGGATTTGTTGATCCTAGCTTTCCCAATCATGTCTACAGACTGAAGAAAGCTTTGTATGGTTTAAAACAGGCAACCAGAGCGTGGTATGAGAGACTCACTCAGTTTCTTGTTAATCAAGGGTACATGAAAGGAGATACAGACAAAACCTTATTTGTAAAAGATGATAATGGAAGACTAATGATTGCTCATATATATGTTGATGATATTGTTTTTGGTGGAATTTCGAATAAGATGATTCTACATTTCATTCAGCAAATGCAGTCTGAGTTTAAGATGAACCTTGTTGGTGAGTTGACCTATTTTCTTGGCCTTCAGGTTAAACAAATAGAGGATACTATCTTTATTTCTTAGAGCAAATATGCCAAGAACATTGTGAAGAAATTTGGATTGGATAATGGTGGTCACAAGAGAACTCTAGTTGCCACTCACTTGAAGCTGACAAAGGATGAAAGTGGAATATCTGTTGATCAAAGCATGTACAGAAGCATGATTGGGAGTTTATTATATCTTACTGCAAGCAGACCATAGATCACTTTTGTTGTAGGTGTGTGTGCAAGGTATCAAGTTGAACCAAAGATGAGTCATCTTACTCAAGTGAAGAGGATACTGAAGTACATCAATAGTACCAATGGCTATGGGATCTTAGACTCATCTAGTGAAAACTCTAAGCTGATAGGCTACTCTGATATGCTGACTGGGTAGGAAGTGCTGATGACAGAAAAAGTACATTTGGAGGATGTTTCTTTCTAGGAAACAATCTAATTTCCTGGTTTAGTAAGAAACAAAATTGTGTGTCCCTATCTACTGCTGAAGCTGAATACATAGCAGCTGGAAGTAGCTGTTCTCAACTTGTATGGATGAAGCAGATGCTGAAGGAGTATAATGTTGAACAAGATATTCTAACCTTATACTGTGACAACCTAAATGCTATCAATATTTCCAAAAACCCTATTCAACATAGAAGAACAAAGCACATTGACATTTGACATCATTTCATCAGAGTTCTTGTTGAAGAAAAGGTTGTGACACTTGAACATGTTGACACAGAGGAGCAACTAGAAGACATTTTCACCAAGGCCTTAGATGCTAAATAGTTTAAAAATCTAAGAGGGAAGTTGGGAATTTGCTTGCATGAGGAGGCTTGATCATCTGTGTTGTGAGACGTGCTGTCAACTTTCTCCTATTTTGCACGTCTTTGAATTGTGGGGTATACATGCATTGAAGTACTCCTGAAGGTTTTTCTGTTGGCATATTTTGTGGCTAAAAAGGGGGAGAAAAATAATATATCTGCCTGTATTTTGTATTGTGCAGCTATTTGTCTATGTGCTTACTGCACCTATTTCTGTGTTATGTCTGTTGCCTGCTATTTTTTGTTGTTGCATTTATTTTGCAACTATTTCAGGTTATGTGTAGATGTTGGCACTCTTGTTGCAACATCTTGTTGTTCTGAATGATGATCTGAGAATCTGTTCTCAATAATTTTAAAATGTACATGTTCCCTGCTGATGTTCTCTAGAATGTTGGAACATGTCTGAGAAGGCTTGTGCAGATGTTGGCATAAATGCTGCAACATCTTGATGCTGCTCTGAGAACTTATTTTTCTCAGTATTTTTGTTGTACATGTTTCCTACTGATGTGCTATAATATGTTGGAACAAGTCTATGTGTATGACTTTTATAAAAGTCTAGGTGCTCTATGTGACTTTGATAGGTCTGCTAGTTGGTGAATATTTCCTGAAAGACTTTATGCCCAAAACCTGATGTTATTCTTTTATCTATGCATTAGAAGTTTGTATCTTTTTATATGCATGTATTTAGGGGGAGTAATAGAATATTCCTGTAAGTAGTCACTCATAGGTTCTTATATTCAAGGGGAGTGATTCTTCTATGAGTGCTTGTGCTAGTCCAAGCTGGTTGATAGGATGTTGAGTCAGATGTTTAGACATCCATGTCTGTCACTTGTAAGTATGAGAATTTATTTTTTTCTTGCTTCTATATGTGGTTAGTGACATTACTCTGTTGACATCCATGTCTGTCACTTGTAAGTATGAGAATTTATTTTTTTCTTGCTTCTATATGTGGTTAGTGACATTACTCTAATGACATTCATGTCTGTCACTTGTAAGTATGAGAATTTATTTTTCTCTTGCTTCTATATGAGTACTCTGTTGACATCCATGTCTGTCACATGTAAGTATGATAATTTATTTTTCATGTGCTTCTATGGTTGGTTGGTGATAGTACTTTGTAGGTTTGGGAAATTTATTTTTTGCTTGCCTCTATGTGTGGCAGGTTCTCCTGTCTGATGTTATGAAGGATGTTGAAACATCCTATTCTTATGTCGGAATTCATTTTCCCTAATTGTAGCATAGGAATTTATTTTTCTTGTGCTCTATGTGATGAAGGATGGTGGAACATCCAATGTATGAGAACTTATGTTTCCTCGTTGTAGCGTAGGAATTTATTTTTCCTATGCTCTTGTGAGACTATGTTATTTATCTGATCCGCTGCTACATGTCTCTGATAAGTGTAATACCTCTACAGCTGAAGCTGTAATTGAAGACTATGTGAGGTATTCTTGTATGCACACTTCTGACATCTCTTTAGTGATATTGCTTGCTACTTCTTCTTGAATATGTGTTCGTGATGACTTGAGAAAGCGTATCTAAAGTATCTCTTTGGATTGTGTGTACTAGCTGTTTCTTCACAGGTATATGTTCATGCTACTTGGAGAAATGGTATTTCTCTTTATTCTTTGCATTTGGCCGTAATTTGTTTTAGCCAAAAATTTGCCAAAGGGGGAAATTGTTGGGTATTTGTATTGGCTGCATTGTTACTAAAACAAATACCTTGTTGTGTAAGTTAGAACCAATGTTCCAACATGTGGTTAGACATCTCTGTAAGATGTTGGATACGATGTTCCAACATCCTGGCACGGTTCAGTGTGCCTGGGTTCATGCCTATTTGTACGCACTCCCTTTATTGTTTAAGGAAACAATATTTCCTTATCTTATTGACCAAGCAACGCGCATATCTTTACAGAATCAACTGTGGAATATTTCTAAAGTAGTATTTATATTTTAGGAAATATTTGTTATTGGTTGGAACGATCCTAAAGATGTTCCGACATTTTAGGACTTTCCAAATTTATTTCTGATTTTTGTTTTGCAGATTAGTTGAACCGATCTGCTTTGTTCTGAAGCCCAACTAAGTATTTGGCCCAAGCTGCTTGAGTATATAAACAGGACTTCAAGACCTAATTGATCATTCAAGTCGTCATACTAAAAAATTTAGATTTTTAGGGTTTTGAGTTTACATGTGCTCTCCTCTTGTATCGTTTGTGATGCAAGTTTAGAACCTTTTTGTGAGCCTTTCTTGTATCGTTTGTGATACTTGTTTAGGACTGTGTGTGAGTTTGATACTCTTGTGTACTACATCGAAGTTGTGAAACAAGGTGTTAGTTGTTTGTTTTTGAAGGTAACTTCAACTTTATGTTTGTGTTCAGGTCTGATAGGTCACAGGGGCTATGACTGACCATTAGGATAGTGAGATGGGATCTCAGATCTAGGAGTTCCTAGGTTGAAGTCTAGACGGGTAGGTCCTAGGTCTTTACTGTAAACGAGGAGTTTGCTGAGAGCTATAGAATAAAGACTACACTAGTGGATTTCCTTCCTGGCTTGGTAGCGCCCAGAGTAGGTGTGTTTGTCACCGAACTGGGTCAACAAACTCACTGTGTTCTTTACTTTCGTGTCATTTATTTTTTTGTTTTTATTTCTGTTTATTCTAGCACTATGGACAAGGAAGGTGGATTTGTAAACAGACCCCCTCTGTTGAATGGCACAAACTATGATTATTGAAAATCACGCATGAGTGCTTTTCTTAAATCCATTGACAACAAATTTATGTGGCAAGTTTGTAGAAACTGTCTATTGACTCATATATGCCTAGAAGCTAAAGGAGTTACATGTCTTGCAAACTGTGTTTTGTGTAAAGAAGAGAATGAAGATAATTTTTACTTATTTTTTCAATGTCCAAGTTACTTAAATGTTTGGACTATACTGTCAGTATCAACATCAATTTTATATTCCAATCTAAACCATCAGGGGACGAACAACATAGATATTAATTTTAAGGTGTTGTCAATGGAATATGCGACTTTGTTTTGTTGCGTGCTTTGGAGCATTTGAAAACAAAGAAACAATAAAGTTTGGAATGAGGTGGTTGATACTCAAACCTATGTAGTAAACCGAGCAAAAACCATGCTTTGTGAATGGCTAGTTGCCTGTTTGATGCGCAACACGTCCCTCCCAAAGCAAGTAAGTAATGTGAAGTGGACAAAACCAACTACATGAAGATTCAAGTGCAGTATTGATGTTTCTTTTTCCAAACAAACTAATAGAGTTGTAACAGAAGTATGCATAAGGGATGATACATGTATTATTATTATTTTTTTGTGGCTAAAACTGAATGATTTATTATAATTTTTGAGGTATATGTTGGTGAAGCTCTATTGATATACTTTTAGCAAGTGTACTAAAAATGCATTGAAGTAATAAAATAAATTCGTTCTCACATTGATTGTTTCAATCTCAACTCAACAATTTAATTATAGGTTAAAATGCTCAATTAACCATTTAATTTGACTTCAAATATGGGTTTGATATCTTAAGAAATAAAAGGTCCGTTTAAGTTAAAATATGAAATTGTATTGAATAACAATAAATATATGATTAATGAAATGTTATAAGTTTTGTGTATTATCCTAGTTACCCGAGACGGAGTGTGTGTGGTGGACTGGAGAGATCCAACAACGTCCGTCCCTCTATTATTAGATTGAAAATTGGTAAGTGGGTCCGTCCGTCCGTCCATCCGTCGTCCAATTGAGAATATTTTTGTTTGTCTATCGGTCGACGCTCTCGTCTACGAACGAACCCTAGATTCATTCTCCTGAAATCAATCAATCAATCAATCCTCGTTCTTCTCTCATCATCTAGGGCAAGGGTAAGGTAACAAACAAAACAAATTGCATAGATTATCTCTTGTTTGGGGGTTTGGCAGCTAAGCTAAGATAGTTTGATTCATTTCTTTTCTTTCGCAGGAAATGATCTTCTTCTCTGTCAATATTATTATACATTTCCCGAAATGCAATTAGCTTCAAACACTGACTACCAAGATTCTTCTTCTTCTTCTTCTTCAGAAACCCAACCCATTTTGAATCACCTCTGTGAAATTATTCCTATTCCTGCCACCAATGACGACGACAATGAGTCTTCTCGTCTTGTTGTAGATGCTGATCACCCACAATGCCGGATTTGCCTTGATCTTGGAGGAGAAGACTTAATTGCCCCCTGCCATTGCAAAGGTACCCAAAAGTATGTCCACAGATCATGTCTCGATAACTGGAGGTCTACCAAGGAGGGCTTTGCTTTTTCTCACTGTACTGAATGCAGAGCTGTCTTCATAATACGACCAAATGTCCCTAAAGATCGATGGTGGTTGAGATTGAAATTTCAGTTTCTTGTTGCCAGAGATCATGCATTCATTTTCATCATTGTTCAACTCGTATGTACTCTATATAACCAAATAGATTGTATCATTTCAGAGAATGTCTTTTAATTTCTTTTCCTTTTCTAATTGCACAGGTTGTTGCTTTCTTGGGAGTGCTTATTTATAAATTCTATGGAGATGAACTTAGAGAAATGTTTGGTTATGAAGAACATCCATACGGATTTTACACAATGGCTGGTATTCCCATTTATTCACCACTGTCAAATTCATGACCAATGTTTGCAGCATTTCCACTCATTTGTGACTTTTTCTCGCTAGGATGTTATTTTTTCTCAGTTAGATAGTAAATTCAACACTTAAGATGTGTAACAACTGACTAGCTTGCTATCTTAACCTACCAACTTATTACATTCAATGGAAACTTGATAATTTTGCTTTGTTTTGCAGTTCTCGCCATTATTTTGGTGGGTTTGCTCTATGGCTTCTTTATAGCAATAATATGTGGGCAAAGAATCAATGAACGCCACTACCATGTTCTTGCCAAACAAGAATTGACAAAGGTCTGCTATGTAATAGTAATAAATGCTTTCAAATATGTTGCTCAAAACTAGTAATATACTTGCTGCAAAACACGTCTTTGGTCATAAGATGTACTTGCTGCAAAACACGTCTTTGGTCATAAGATATGCAATTTCGGGAAAACAATCATTTAACTACCCATTCTTGTATCATTTAAGGATTATAATTGATTCTGAGTCATATAAGGACTATATTCCTTTTTTTATAAAAATTTAAGGTATTCAACTCTTCACCCTGCTGTTTACTTTTTTGACGTCAGGAGTATGTGGTAGAAGATCGAGAACATGCAAAGGATGTGCCTGAACTCGACCCCAGCCATGTGACAGAACTAAGGATGTTGGGCCTTTACTAGCCGGTATATGTATATCCCATTCTTTCTTGTTTAAGTTTCCGGTCTTCCACTTTTAGATGTTAAATTAGAAACATTCTAAAGAGAAAGGCAGACCAACGAAAATATAGGCAAAACCATTAAATGATATCTATAATTAAGTGGACTATCTGTGAAATCAGTCTCTTACAAAATATTATGATGTCATTTGATCCATGTAGCATACCCCACCTAGTGGAAAAAGATTTGGTTGGTGTTGTTGTTGTTGTTGATTTAAGTTTGAGACTTTGTGTACCTATTATCCTTTTATGGATATGGACTTATTTATAGCAATGCATAGAAGGTAAAAATTGCATGCTTTTTGTCTCCCTAATTTCACCATAAAGGAAAGAATATGCAGTTGTCAAAGTCCCCATGCTTCTCCTTCAAATAACTTACACCATTGTTACATTCTTGCGCATTATGGATTCATCTTCTGTTACATTGTTGTGCATTATGGATTCATCTTCTGCCTAGTCGACTCGGGGTTTGTTGCAGGGACAGACCCACGGGCGATAGCCACCCCTCGTATTAAATATACGGTATAACAAGTTTTCATTCGCTCTCACTTTTATAAAACTATCTTGACATCACTAAATATATTAACCGGATATCGGCAACTTTTTTAAAACTATGTGAAAAATAATTAGATTGAATAAAAACTAAGGAAAAATCACTAAATCCTCAAATTCAAATGACACAACTCATCTAAGAAAACTTATATTACAGAATAAAAGTAGTATGACACTGCATATCAGCATGTTGACTTGCCACATCATTTAATGGCTGCATTCACTGAAAACTTATAAAATATGCTAATTCAACTAGAAAAACACTCTTCTGAATCATTGATGTATGTTGTATAAAGAATAGGTCATGGAGATTTCATGAACCCATGGCTGCATCAGGGAGATATTTGTAGTTTAATTGCACATCATATATATTACAATGAGAGCAAATGGTCACTTTAGTCCCTGACTCTGCACCTCCGTTATCACTTTAGTCCCTGACATTAAATAATTCTGTTAAGTGTGTCACATGGACTAAAGTGAAAGTAGAAAATGGTCACTTTAGTCCCTGAACCAAAAATCAATATCTCCAATTTGAACCTCAAATTGTCATCCCTAAATCCCTAAAAAAAATATACCCTAATATGTGACTTTTTTCTCTTGTCAAAATAAAATTGACTTTTTTCTATACATTGTAGACTTTTTTTTCTTTAGATGTATTGAATATTGTATGTTCTATAAATTGTATTGAAAGTTTTATGTATTTTTTTATGCTTAACGGTAAAACTTTGTCCACAGTATTAAACAACAAATTGAGTAACACAAAAAATTATGTTGATATTATTAATCTCTATTTTTTAATTTTAAATAAAAAAACACTATATTTTGAAAGAAAAAAACAACAAAATGTTATATTAATATTGTCAAATAAGATAATAAATTATGGATTTGAGATTTTCAATTTAAGGGATTTAGGGATGATATTTAGGGATTTAGAGATTTTAGATTCAAGTTGGGGATATTGATTTTTGATTCAGGGACTAAAGTGGCAATTTTCTACCTTCATTCTAGTCCTTGTGACACATTTAACATAATTATTTAACGTTAGGGACTGAAGTGATAACGGAAGTGTAGAGTCATAGACTTTTTGTATTTAATCCTGAGTCAGGGACCTATGTGACAGCGAGGTGTAGAGTCTGGGGCTAAAGGGTCCATTTGCTCATTACAATAATCGACAATCATTATGCATGGTGGTAACTTTTGCATCCTAATCTTCGAATAATTCTCACACATGAATCCTTCCAACTCCAGGTTGATTCGGGGTAAGAGACGCCACAAATTAACTTATCATCATCATCAACATATTAACAAGGAGTGGGTTGGCCTAGTGGTATTGGCTTTGAGACATAGGAGTGTGCTCCTCCTCAAGATTTCAGGTTCGATTATCTCCAGTGCCAATTTAGGTAGGCTAATATAGCTTCTTCAAAAAAAAAAAAAAAAAAAATTAACAAGGAGTATGTCTTTTAATTAATTAATTAAGTAATCAATTACTAGCTTCATTGTTACCAATCACATTCAATTGTTGTCCTAAAAATAATTATTACCAAGTGTTTTAAGCTATTGACTTCTTTGTTACCAATCACATTCAATTGTTGTCCTAATAATTGAACGCACCCAATTTTTTCGGGTGTTCGGATTATAGAATTCGAATTAGTGAAAAAACTCATTTTTTCACCAAAACATGGGGAAATCTCATTTTAGATTATAGAATCCGAATATCTCATGGGCATTTTTGTAAAAAAGATAAGACGCGCGAGAAGTAGATAGTGTGATAAACTAATATCAAAAAAAGAAATCATCATCATTCATCACACAACCTACTAAAATCGAAGGCAATTGCAAACTGTGGCATGTATTCTCTTCAAATTACTTGGACAGTCATTGAAATTGGGAAACACATGTCTTTCTTCACTGAATCCTCTTTCACAGTTCCCGCCTCGTCTATTGACAACAATTGATGGCAAAAGTTTTGAAATTTCTAATCTCAACAATGGCAATTATGGTGATGTAAACAAACGAATGAAAGATGAAGACATGTGCAAGGAAAATGGTATTATAGTAATAAACTTGGTGTCTAATGGAGACTGACTACAAAATTTAATTGAAACTTTTAAACAATAATGGCATGTGTAACGAAGGAATGCATATCAAATGAGTTCACGAGATAGTTGGCACATTTTAATGGTTTTGGCTTTCGTGTTTTACGCCATTCCGCTGTGTATTCCGTTAGGTACTTCATTTTCTTTGGCTAAGCTTGTATTTGTGATACTCTAGAGGTTTCCTCTTGCGAAATATAGCAATGCTCAATTTTAAAATGGTTTAAATATATCAAATTATTAAGTGTGTTTTTTAAAACAAGAGGAGATGACTACTTTCCAAATTCTAGTCGTCGCCCCTTTCTTCTTATTGTCTACTGAAGATGGGTGGTTTAGAGTCAATTTTGACTCAAAATCACTCATTCGAATTGTTTTTTATTCTTTTCTAATTGAATAAGTGATTTTCACATATTTTTATTCTTCTATCATTTGTTTTTGTGATGTCGTCATCTTTGCACGACTTTTGTTTTGATTTTCCGTTTTTGTGCGATGTGTTTTTTTATTTTTAATCTTAGTGCGGTGTTTATTTGATTCAGGTTGAAAGATTATCTTTGATCAGATGCAGATCTAATCAATGACTTTGACGTCATCAACATTGCCGATCTGAAAACATGTATTTCAGAGATTTGAATATAGTCATATTTGTAGGCACATGTATTTTGTCATTTTATGTTGTTAACATGGATGATGTGAGTTTGTTTGCATGAATGAATATTTTGTAAAAAAAAAGAAAAAAGAGGAGAGAAACGTGTAATATCACAATTATTCAAGAGAGAGGAACATGTATTTTACTCATCATATTATGCAAACTTACATCACAAAGATGACACAACACCACGGATCATCAAAACATGTAGTTTAATATGTTGTCTCCATAGATTTTAACTTTTCAAGTGCGTTTGTTTCAAATTATATTTGTAGATTTCTAGAAATAAAATTATAGAAATATTCATGATCATATTCATTTTTATTACAAGTTTACTAAATTGTATTCCCTAGCATAAAATCTAAATTTTATTCCCTACGATAAAATGTTACTGGGAATAGAAAATATTTCCTAAAGAATAGGGTGAGAATAAATTTCCATGAAGATGGAAATAAATGCGTGTATAACTACCTATTATAATCCCTATTTTTCTGGTTTATGACAATACTATAATGTTAATCAAACATCTTTTTTCTAAATACATTAGAATAAAATTATCATCTTTATACTACAAAAATATTTTTATTCTTAAGAATAAATTTGGTAAACTTGAAACAAACACTCCTAAGAAAACACACATAATAGAAATGTATCCCAGTAAAACGTTGTTTTGTATGAAAAATAACATAAACAAATTTGAAACACGAATTTATTGATCGAATAATAACTATGATCAAAACGAAACACTGGTGTAATGCTCCACGTAATATTTGTTTCATATGAGGAGACAAATTTGAAATTGGCCGAGTTTTGGAATTTCAAGGTGACTAATGTGTCGGGGTTTAAGATGTTTATAGTCTAGGATTCTTGTCTTTTGACAAAGTTAATTAGAAACTAGACATATTAATCAATTACCGTCATAAAAGCAATTTCTAAACTATTCTAATTATCCTATATGGATGTAAGATATTTAATTTTAATCCCTAAAATAAGAACTAAAATGAATATTATTGAGACACAAATTTTAATATGAAATGGTTTTTCAACGACTAAATTGAAACATCTAGGAGTAAAAGTAAAAAGTTATACATTTGTAAAGACAATAAAAAAAAAAAATTTAGAAAGACTAAAAGCAAAATATAGTCCGTAAAATCTAGTTCAATTTGTCATATACCCAAAATTGTGAGGTTGAACAGATTGACCGTCTTTATCAAAATTCGAACTTGAGATCTCGTAGTTGTGTGTGAGTTTTAGAAGGGTAATATATGATTTTTGTTCAGTATAATTTTACAAATATACATTATATCAAAAAAACTACAAATATATAATACACATAAGACACGGAAAAAAAAAGGAAAATCTTTTGAGTACACCTCAATGGGGTGTATACACATTGAGATAAAGAGAAAAAGGATAATGATATGATATGTGTAATAGATTGACGATATTATGGTGTTTAATGAGTGCAGAAAAATAAGTGGTGTCTAAATATTAATGTTGAAAAAAAGTAATACAAGTAAATGGTAGGAGAAACAAAATGAAAGTATAAAGGAGGAGGATAAATGAGAGTGCGCGCACCGCTAGCGCGTGCCTAGTTATTAGGCAGATGATTATGCATAGATTTCATTCGATAAATAAAATGTAGATAGATAGATGGTGTTGTTTTGTTTGGGATAGCTATCTATTTTAGGAGAAAGAAAGAGAATGTATTAACATTCCATCTTAGCAGTTAATTAATTAATAATAGTATTTGCCAACAATAGGCATTGAGAATGGGAGGGAGTTGTGATGATTCCGATTGATTAATTACTAACTAGAATTTAAGAAATTTGCATGCGAATAAGAAGAAGAGGAAGATGAGCAATAGCATGCAAAACATGAAGACTACTACAGGTTCCACATCTCATGGTTCATCCTCATCCTCCAATGGTCTCCTCACCGTCACCATTGCCAGCAGCACTCACCCTCATGGCCCCGCTGCCAACGACGATGACGATGACCTCCTCGTTGATCCTGACGATCCTTTTGATATTACACAGACTAAAAATGCTCCTCCCGAGACCCTCAAGCGTTGGCGAGTATGCATGCATTTTTCTATTATTAATTAATAATTCTTCTCCATTTGCATTTCCATTTCCATTTCAATGTGTGCTTGTTTCATTCATTCATTCATTTTTCAATCTGATTGATTTTGCAGCAAGCAGCATTTGTTCTCAATGCGTCGAGGCGTTTTAGATATACTCTCGACTTGAAAAAGGAAGAGGAGAAAGAACAAAAGAAAAGCATGATTAGAGCTCATGCACAAGTCATCAGAGTAATGCTTAATTAATTATTACATATCATGATGAATTATTGCCGCAAATTCTTTAATTCTTTATTGCTAATCTTATTTTCTAATCCATCATCAATTCTTCTATTAGGCTGCTTTGCTTTTCAGAATGGCCGGTGAACGCGAACTAGGTATAACTTTTTACAATCTCTCTCTTTTTCACCACCTGCATTCACTTTATTTCCATTTTTCTTAAACTTACCACATTGGAAACTAGCACTAGTACCAGGCGGTATTTGCATAACTAGTTGTTAGGAAATTATTTAGCTTTCTTTATCATTATAAAATGTTCAATTGTATATATTTGTCATTCGTAGGTAGATATGTGGTCTAGAATCTAGATACTAGCACTGGATAAGTGGATATATATGTTTTCTTTAAAAAAAACTCGGTATCTGGTCCAAAGATCGACTAATCCGGGGGACAATTTCCACCATCCACCAATGGGCGGTCAATTTAAAGCTAGAGTCAAGCTTTTTGCTCTATATGGACTTGCCCACATAACTGGATATATATGTTAACTAGTGAACGTCATCCAGCAATCACCATTATAGAATTAATGTAATATGACTTGCTTTTAGGTCCTACCTGGTATTTGCTCTATACTATTAAGTCTATCAAATTGAATCTTGGTTGTAACCCTTAAATAGTTTCTGTTTATGCTAAGAACGATTTGTTCCTTTACTTTTTTTGGTTCATTGTTTTACGAATAAATCTAAATTTATATAATTAGTTTCGGTTAAAGCTTAGTTATTTTGAGCTTTTCAAATTGCTTATAACATTAAATTAATATTTGAATTGCAGTAACAGGTACATCAGTGGCATCCACAATAACTCCAGGTGGTGACTATGAAGTTGGACTCGAACAACTTGTTTCAATGTCCAAGAATCAAAACATTTCAACTTTACAACAATATGGAGGGGTAGGTCTACTTCAACGTAATTTTGTGTCGTATTTTGTTGAAGCCGTCTGGTTTTCTGATAATATAATGTAGTGATGTCTTATTCAGGTTAAAGGCTTATCAGGTTTTCTAAAGTCAGATTTGAATAAAGGGATTAGTGGAGATGATGATGATCTATCAAAGAGGAAAAATGCATTTGGAACTAATACATATCCTCGGAAAAAGGGTAGAAGTCTTTGGGTATGTGATATTTTTAATTTTTTTTCTTTTGAAAAAGTTAACATTGTTGAGTTAATTCCTGTGCTGGTACTAATTCTTTACAGTTGTTTTACAGAGGTTTCTATGGGAAGCTTGGCAGGATCTGACCCTTATTATATTGATTATAGCAGCTGTAGTATCATTAGTACTTGGAGTATATGAAAAGGTGAACTGCATATACATAACACGAAAAAGTGAACTGATTGTATTTTGTTCACAATAGATATTCACTGTATTTTTTAATTTTGTTATTTGTATATATTACTTCTTTTATTTTGGAATCTTTGCCTTCTTTCTGTCTTGGCAGTGCTTGGTTTCATTGCAATTATTCTTTCATTCTATTTAAGTTTATTTCCTTCCTTGAAGATTTACCTTTATCTTTATTTGAAATGGCCAGGGTTGGGAAAATGGATGGTTGGATGGAGGAAGCATTGCTTTTGCAGTTTTACTTGTCATTGTAGTTACAGGTATTGGAATCAACATTTTAATGAATATATATATATATATATATATATATATATA
>Ga0315913_1006794_pt1 | contig 13806 bp, 1 predicted proteins | sample MpolsnodulesMG_FD_207736 | JGI IMG/M metagenome (GOLD analysis project Ga0315913, IMG submission 207736) | Medicago polymorpha root nodule microbial communities from Los Angeles, California, United States - small nodules | ecosystem: Host-associated > Plants > Roots > Nodule | place: USA... | reverse complement strand
TGAGGATAGGAATGAAATTGGTGCGATACATTTTTTTAGATGGAATTTGTTAGGTTAAATTAGTGCTAACCTAATACAGCAAATGAGCGGGGAAGATATTAGGTTAAATTGATGCAGACCTAACAAAATTAATAAATAAGGATAAGTAAGGAAGTGTTGAGGGAAAAATTAGGTTAAGTATAGCGGGACGGGTTAACATTTATAAGTAAGAGATATAACGAGACGGGTTAACGGTTATTCCTTTTCAAAAAAATAGCATCTAATTAGGAACATAATTTTATTTTACTTTAGATAAATATTAAATGCAAAAGTGTGGAGGGAAAAATTAGGTTAAAATTAGGTTAAGTAAAGCGAGACGGGTTAACATTTATAAGTAAGAGACTAGATTGATGACCCGTGCGTCGCACGGGTCTTACCGACTAAAATAGAAACCAATAAGTTATACTGTAATAAAAAATTGTAGCGAAATTTATCAAATGATAGATATTTATTAGATTAGTTATATCATGACGACATTTATATAATTCGAAAATCGTACTTTTTACAAATTCTTTTTTTTGTCTAGCACCTTTAGGGATTATGAGGTTGATTTAACTTCTATCATTGTTAATGTACCAATTTTGTCTAGACTTTTATTTATATCCCACGCAATAATTGATTCATTCATTATGTAATACTAATCATAGGTTAGATTAACATTAAATTAGAAAAAAATTAAAGTACTAATAAAAGCAATCAGACTTCTGACCAAAAAAAAAGCAATCAGACTTTTTTACGTAATAATGCAAGGAAAATTACTTTTTCGCAAAAAAAATTAAAATATAAAACATATCAATGAAATTTTTTTAAAACAACTTTTATGGAAAAAAATTTAACTTCTATCATTGTACATGTCTATCATTTTTTTAAAACAACTTTTATGGAAAAATCTCTCATTGGATGTTAGAGTACTTCTTTAAAGTCTTAAATTAATTTTTTCCAATAAAAAACTCATAAATTAATTCCAATTTTCTATTATTGCTTGAGTTTAATGTTCAATTTTAGATCTATGGTCAGGGCCTTTTTATTTTATTTGTCGATTTTACTTAACTTTATAATTTTATATAAAGTGATCGCATCATTATCGTTGAGTAAAAATTTGAAGATTTTAAAACCATATAATTCTATATGTAAACAAATTGAAGAAGAGAAGACATAATTTTATGGAACTTGTGATGGACACATATTAATTAAGTGTACAACAACTTGTCAAAAAAAAAAGTCTACAGAAACAATAGATATATACAAACGATGACACAATAGGATATGAATGAAAAGCTCATCAGTGGGGAGAGATATTGGGGATTGTTGCATTTTAGAGGGAATTTGTTAGGTTGAATTGGTGTGCTGCCTTTTAGATGGAATTTGTTAGGTTAAATTGTTGCTAACCTAATGCAGCATTTTAGAGAGAAATTATTAGGTTAAGTTGCTGCAGACCTAACAAAATTAATAAATAAGGATATAGCCAGACGGGTTAATGTTTAATCCTTTCCAAAAAAATAGTATCTAATTAGGAACATAATTTTATTTTATTTTACTTTAGATAAACATTAAATGCAAAAGTGTGAAAAGAAAAATTAGATTAAAATTAGGTTAAGTATAGCGAGACGGATTAACATCGATAAGTAAGAGATAATCAGTATAAAATTTTACTGTGCTTGAGATAACTAATTTTAGTATTTGGAGCGTTATTAGATGGAATTCCTTGCATTTTTGGACATGTAATTTGTATGCATGTCAACTCTGTTATTAAAAAGAGTATATAAAGATATAGTAAATGAGAAAATTATCTTGCTAGAACGAGTTAGGGTTTTACTGCAGGAATTTCTACAATCGACCAAATCCAATGAAGACGGTGCATATTTATTTATTTAATGAACACATGTTATAAAATAGGCAGAGGAAATTTATGGCTTATTATGTTAAAAAGATTTACTCAAAAAAAAGTTTAAAAAGATACCTTTCCTTAAAATATAAAGTTTAAGAAGATACCTTACGCTTAATTATAACGTATTTTTTTGATAAAAGTCTTCGGATGAGTTAAGTCATATATAAAAAATTTCAGATGAATACTTAGACTTTGATATGATTGAACTCCTTAAAATAACATTGAATAAGAATTTAAATTAACCAACATGTTTGCTTCAAACACACCCCAATAGGCAATAAGTCAAGAATCAAAATTGTAGAAAAGGGAGAGGAATTCAAGTTGCAAAATATTAATTGAAAGCATACGTGATACCAGAAGTAACAACTGCGACAGCAATTTGTTGTCAAATAGAACATGTCAAGAATAAACGGATAAAACTATGATTATATTCTTTATATAAATTGATGATGTAATTCAAAATCTTTTTTTCTACATATAGAAAACATTCGATCAATTCATGGATGTCTTTTATGATTCTATTTGAAACATCATCGGCCACTAAATGTGAACATATGTCTCGAAAATTCAGACCTTATAATTTGATATACCATGTGAGTCTAAAATCTTACGCTAAACTCGTATTTTGTTTGTAATTATCACTTTAATAAATGATGTTAACTAATGTCTTTGAAACATTTGTTAAAAAACTTTCTTCACAAGTTAAAATATCTACTACATGGAATTTAAAATACTTTTATTATATTTGATTCTTTAACAAGTAACATCAACATCTTCTTAACATTTTTCATTTTATCATATTCATTTTCCACAATGTTTTCCGCAGTGGATGACATCAAATGTGGGGGACATGAAAACGTTATAGGTATAGACAACAACAAAAACAATTAACAACGATACAATTTAATAATCAACCATAGGAAAACAATAAAACAAAACCTTCTTTTCTCCCACTTTATCTTTGTGTGATTTTTCTTTGATAATATCGTCACAACCATAATTAGATACATAATATAATAACTAAACAAAATAGCACAGCTAACGTGGGGTGACTAAGATCCAAAATGAATCATGCTGGCTTTGAAAATGAAAGCACAAAAGAGTGACATCAATCGAATAATTTAGTGTGCGGCGACACGAAGTTGCGTATGTAATTATAACAAGATAGGTTAGTGAGAGTGACATGTATTTTGAAGGATTGATTGAATATGGTTTGGTTTTTGGTTTATGTTCAACTTACCTGTCTAAAAAGTTAAACTTAATTTTTCCATTTTAGGGGTTTAAAAGTAGATAATGGACCACCTTATCTATGCTTCAATTGAAGAAATGGTGTTATTCGGGTGATATTATTGGATCAATAGGCAGGGACAATTTGAGGAGATAGATTTTTTTTTTTAGAGGAGTTTGAGGAGATAGATGATAATGTGGCAAGAGAGGTTTTAGCAACAAAAAAAACGTGGCAAGAGTTGTTAGTTAGCACTCTTATTTATTTATTGGGTCACAACATTTTGCTTATTTATTTTTTTATTGGGAAAGGTTTATGTTGATTGGGTTTTGGATGCTAACCATGATCAGGGATTTTTTTTATTTTTTTTTATAATTTAATGTTGTGAATATGGATCAAAACTCACATTAATACTTTGATATATGAAGAAAACTTCACAATAGTTAAAGCGTAGTGATCACTCACAAAGAAGAAAAAACACAATGATATTTGTTCATTCAGTTCAGTTTAAATTTGACATACATTTAGTTCTTTAAAAGGAGAAACCAAAAAAGTTACAAGAAACTAACATCAACAATGATAACCATGATTTTTATCCTTTGTCTCAATCTCTTGAAATGGTCAAGAGACTCAATGATTTATTCTCTAGGTGTACACAAGTATTTTTTCTACCCTAAAATCTATTCCAAAAGAAACCATCTTTATGTACCCTACTTTGCTTGGTAAGGCCTACTTTGCCTCACTCCCACCTCATTGTTAGAACTAAAAACTATAGCCTTGTATATATGGGCATCACTCTACTTGTCTAACACTTTAAGAAACAACCTTGTGGACAATTGCCAAAAAAGTAGGCAAACAAAGTGAAGCAATCAATTTGTTTGTCTTCCACATCATGAAATGGCCTTATGAAATATGTCTTGTCAAGCAAGAAAACCGTCTTGTGTTTCCACTCTTTTGAGAAACAAGTGGTGTCTTCAACTTTCTTGAAAAAGAAAAAAAAACCCAAACACAATCTCGAGTTACACATAACATTCAAAGAAAGCTAACAAATGTACTTACATTTATCCAACAATGAAATTATCACATCAACAGAGAGATTCAAATTCACGTCCTTGTGAAATTCGGTTTGAATTCAATTATCAATTATTCAAAACTAAATTGACACTCTGTTTTATCTACACGCCTAAATCATTATTATTTTTAGGGTTAATTATTGAAATTGACCCTGTAATATAAACGAAGTTTGAAAATGACCCTGTTAAATAAAAAACACACATTCTAACCCTGTAATTCGAGATTCTTATTATTTATGACCCTGTAATATACGTAAAGTCCAAAAAAGCAACTTAGAGATTGAATTTTTTCATGATTTTTTAGAGACATGTTAAGAAAGTTAAAATATGAATTGACAGAAAAAACTAGAAATTTTCGACAAGCAACAAATTAATTAATTATGAATTTTTAAAGCGTCAAAAGCTCAAAAAACAAGAATGGAAATCTCAACCTATAAATTGAATTGTGAGCTCGTTGTTTGTAGAGACATCTATAAAAATACATAAAAAGGATCTACAAAGTTTCATAGCATTTTGAAGAAGTTTCAATTTATTTTTGTTTTTCAACCAAAACATGCAAAATTGAAATTTTGTTTCTATTAAGCGACTCACTGGTCAAATTTCGTTCCCTAATTTTGTAGGCATGGTCAGAATATAATAATAACCTTCACAATGAATTTTTCCAGTTTTTAAACGAGAGACAAATTAATTATAAATTGTTTAAGAAATTCATAATTATGGGGAATAAAATTCATAATTAATTTGTTCCTAGTCGGAAAAAAATCTAATTTTTTTGTGTAAATCCGTATTTTAACATCCTAAACAAGCCTGAAAAAAATCATAAAAAAATTCAACCTCTAAGTCATTTTTTTGGACTAGGTATAAATTATAGGGTCAAAAATATGAAAAATATCAAACTACAAAGCTAGAATATATGTTTTTTTTTTATTTTACAGGATCATTTTTCAAATATAGTGTATATTACAGGGTCAATTTGAATAATTAACACTTATTTTTATGTTAATTTTTGAACAATTAAAACTATTTTTAAAAATTGTCGGTGTCCAATTTGTTTTTCACATTATTAATATATAACATTATTAATAGTTATGAGTATTTAATTTTACAAATTAATTTGATAGGAGAGAAATGTCTAACTTAAATTAGAAAATTGCTCTATTTTTGAAAAGCAATACGTGTTTGATATAGAGTGCCTCATTTGTAAGAAAAAAAAAGTATGACCCATTTTAATTTTTAGTCTAAGAAAATTAATTATTTTTTTAAATATGTCATCTAATTAATACTACTTGCACTACTTTTAATTTAATATGTTTTATTTTGTATTCATGGTAATGATAAATACAATAATACATAATAAAAATAATTTAATGAAATTATAACTCCCTTTTTCAGAGTAAATTAACACTCCTTGTAATCCATAAAGCTATGTTTGGGAGTTTGGATGAGAAGGAAGGGAAGGACTTTTGAGGGATGAGATTAAAGGAAAAAGTAGAGAAATCATTCCAAAAAAATTAAGATAGTGTTTTTGTAGAGATGATAAGTTAAGATAGTATTTTTTATTTTGAAAGTATTATAACGACATAGATTTAATTTGGAAAATTTACTCAAACCCTCCAAACTTCTCCAATACAACTTCTCGACACATTTAAAAGTGTGGAAATAAAATTTATTTTATTGGCAACACATTTTATATAAATACATGTCTTTAATTAATCTAAAATTTATTTTATGTTTTCTTTCATTTTATTTTATTATGATATTTTCTCTTGTATCTACTTCTCTTAAGTGAATCATGTCTCAAGATATAAAAGTGCAAGGTCATGTTTGATATGAAGCTTTTAAAAACAAAAAAAAAAAAGTTAATTTTTTTAACCCCTATCGATAAGTTGGAGACACAACTTAACCAATATTTGTTTATGTTGGTGAAAATCAAATTGTGTGTCATGTTCGTGTACAGGTACCACTCATAGATCAGGGCGATGATAATTAACGACGAAGGAACTATTGTTTATCATCTTGAGGTGCTTAAAGATGATGTTGATGTAGTATCCATGTTTTTCTGGTTGGTTGAAGATAATAAGCTATATCTTAAGTGTCCAAAATTATTTGTAGAAATTTGATGTCATGTTGTTGAGTTTTATATTATTATTGTTGTCAATTTATGTAATGATGAATTCAGTTGTTTATGTATAGTTGACGTAATGTTGAATTAGTGTAATATTATTGAATTATGAATGACAATGTATTGTTCTTGAATCATTAGTGATAATTGTTGCTGGAAAAATTATTGTTTGTTGAATGGTGTTTCTGACTGACAAGTGTGTCTAGATATGTCGTTTTGTGTCCTAGTTGTCCAAGTGTGTCCTAATTGTCATTCCTAGAAACGGAAAATAACTTTTGTTCCTGAAACAGTAATTAACTATCATTAATCACTGAACGATAATTAATTATTGCTAGGGGTATTTTTGAAAGTTCGAGGTGCATATGAACAATTCATAGGTGTCTAAAGAGTAATTTTCCAAAAGCAAAGTGTATTCAACGGACAATGAACAAACCCATAATTCTTAAAGAAAGCTACAATCGGGCCGAAAAATAAAGGACAAGTGGGTCTTAATGCAAGCATGTGAAGAATTTATCCCACACCCCTATGTTTAGCTTTCTACTCCTACTAGTTTGAGACAGGGCCATATTTTGCTTGGAAAAAAAAACTTTGTTGAATCTAAATGATATAAAGTTTTCCTGATAAATATGAGATTATAAAGTTTTCCGGATAAATATGAGTTATTATATACACCTCTTATAAATGAAGGAATACTCCCTCCATCCCAAATTATTGAAAAAAAAAGGTATTTTGTTTGTCCCAAAATATAGGCAAAACAAACCTATTTTGACCAATTGAAATATGTTAACATGTGCTAACAAGTGATTAGAAAAACGCTAACAAGTGTATAAGGGACAATAGTTAAAGAAATAAATATAGTAAAAATATCTTGATATTTGTGGAGTCGAAAAGGTGTAAATATAGTAAAAATACTTTATTATCAGAAATGCTAGGTCTCTACGCTTATCTATTTCTCTCCTCAAAAAACATAATGTTGAGGAAAGACTTGAGATGAAAAATAAAGTTTTCATATGAAGTAAATTATACGTTACGGAGCTATTTTCATTATTTAAACATTACAGAACTATCTTCATTAGGTCGAGTCGAGTCTCGCATATTCTTCTTCTTTTATTTTCCTTTTATTATTATTTTTTCTTTCTAATTTTCACATTTGCGAGGAGTGGCCACATCATTAAAATTAGCACTGTCTTCATTTTTTCCCGTCAAAATTGGTCAAAATATACACAAGAGACTAGCAAATACAAAAGGGGGTAAACTTAAAGCAAAAAATGTATTTAACCTTGAAAAAATAAAAATGAGAAGTAGTATTAGCAAATACAGATGTACAAACAATAATAAGTCTCAATATGTTTTTCTTGCAAACTCTTGTTTCCTTGGGCCCTATTAGGGTTTTGACCTAGCCACACAAAACCCATCAATCTCTCCACAACAAATCTAAACCGTCCAATCACTCGTCTACTAGCCGTCCGATCAACCATCTTTCACTATATAACCAACCACACAACTATCATTCTTCATCATCCGCCGTTCCCATCCACTTCTCTTCCACTTAGCCCCTTTTCTCAAATTAGGGTTTCTCAATTATTAGGGTTTTTCAATTTTCGCAATTTTTTTGTTCAATTTGTCAATTAGGCTTCACTATCTGGTCGATGTGGATCAATTCAATTCCCATTCAGACTCGTTCCCTTGAAGCAAAATTAATATGTGTTGTTCCTTCATTTCACTTCCAAAATCCCCTTTTTTGGTTTTGGGAGCATGAAAGAACAACTAAATTTCAAATTTCTTGTAAAAATCGTTTTTTTATTAATGGGTTTTCGATTTTGAGTGATTTGAGTAAATGGGTTTTGCTAGTTAACTGTGATGAGTCTTTAACAGACCTGTAATGAATTGCGGGTATGATCGCATTTATATTGAACATCTAAGGGACTGAGTTAACTAGTTAATCTCCCACTTTTATTGTTAATGTTTTTGTTATTATCTAATTAGTGGCTTCAGATTTTGATTTTAATTATGCTTGCACCTAATTTAATGTGTTTGCAATGTTCTATGAAGCCTATAATTGTGTTCCCCTCGCTATCCACTACATCAATTCTAATGCTGTATATGGACGTCGGGGAACAAAATTTCAATTTTTTTTTTACCATGTGATTAATTGGTTTAAGCTGTTTTGAATTATTGCTTCTAGATCTAGGTTGGTTTGTTAATTTGATTTGAATTGTAGATAAGGATGAAGCAATATATATAATCCAACACTTGATCTGATTTTGTGATGCTAAATATATCTATTATGTTTCTGAATCTACATTTTTGGCTAAAATGGAATGTTTTGCTTTTAGGTTATTTTAAATGAAATGTTATGTCAATTTATAATTTGTAAATATTTGAGGAGTTTGAATTTGCAATATCATGTGATGAGTTTGGAATAAATCTTAGGACACCTTCCTACACAACATATGTTGTGGATGAGATGAATTATCCTTTCTGATGATGTATAAATATTTCTCATTATACTGTTTTATAAGTTTTTATCTATGATTGGGCCTTCATAATCCCAGTTAAGATTGAATTTTTTTCAAGTGATTACACTGATTCATGGAAGGCCAACATTAAGTGTTGGAAGTTTCGCTGATAAATGCCTTTATTTGATTATACATCAAGGTGTTTACTAGTAACTGTACCGCACACTCATTTCTAACTTCCAAGTGATGAAAAGTGACTTTGTTTCGTATTTTTTGCATGTTTATGTTTTCAATGATATGTTTACGTATTCTGTTCAATGAAACTCTGAAAGGAATTGGATGGTATAGATTGTTAACTAGGAGAATGGGCTGCCTCTTCAAATTGACAAATTGTTTCAATTGGATTGAGATTATATAGATTGAGATTAGCTGTTTTATCACTCAAATCAATTTTTTTTGAGATCAGTCTTTCCCATTGAAATGCTATAAATCTTTTTGGTTTAACTTAATTTAGGTTTTTGGGAAGGTTTATGGCATTTCCGTGGGGATAACTGATCTCTACAAATTGATTGTTCATTGTGTTTCTATATTGTAAATATTTGTTCTCTCACACAGAGAAGCTTTATGTATGGAGTTTATTTATATAGTGGCCACACTACGGTCTGATAAATGCCTTTATTTTGATTTTGCATCAAGGTGTTTACTAGTAACAATGATGAGAGAACAAATTAGTTAATTTATACCTAAGGTGTTCACACATAGTTAAATTAATTTGGTTATAAAATTTAACTAGAGTTCATACAACTTTTGTGACAACTTTTTCTCTCATACACACTTCTTTAACTAATACAATGAACTGACACTCGATCGTGTTTGGTAACCTAAGTTACTACATGAATAATGCTTATGGTATTGGTGTGACCCAAAATTGAATTTGGAATTGACATTGTTGACTTTAACATTGTAAAAACAATTAAAGCTTATATTTATCTCCAATAATCCAGCTTGTATTAGTGTGACTTAATATGGGATTGTTTTAGAGGTTAATGATACAACTGGAATTCGTAGGAATAGTGGAATGAGAGGTCAATGTTAACAAATATGCGCCTGTTCTGATCCATTGTATTTACTCTTTAAATTGTTAAAGTGATTGGTAATTGGTGCGCTACCAAGTTTGAGACGTTTGAATTTAAACCAAATTACAATAACAAAAATCTATGAGGATATCTTCAACAAACTATGAGGCTATTACTTCAATAGCTATATTTTGAACAAATTTTTTTTACTCCAAGTTTTGATTATAACATGGAAATGCTAACTGGTGCTTCCGGGGCACTGGTTAAGGATATGAAAAAGGAAATTATATAGTAGTTAATACATTGAAATTGTGTAATTAATTTACAATAAAACAGTTCTCTTTTATGATAGTTGCTTAATTAGTGCATGGGGATACCAGTTACCTTTATACCTTTTTCCAAGTACTGAGCATTACTAAAGGTTTAGTTAATTTAAGAGTCACACGATCAACCAAATTTAGGTATGGTTACAATGATGAAAAATTAGCATGATACGAAAGTAGAAACTAGCATCGAGTAGAAACTAGCATCGAGACCCTAAAAGGTTTAATAAGAGTCAAATGAGAAATGAAGGGACATATCTATTTGTCTGGTGTGGACTAGATGCACCCACTCCCCAAAGAATAATGTTCTTCTCCTAACAAAAAATGCTCGCTCCCAACCAAACTTTATAAAATACCTGTGTCAGTCTCATGGGTATAACATCCGCTTAAGCAAGAGGTGAGTTAACTCTTAACTACGAAGTTTGGTTGAAAATGAACAAAATGTGTTGGGAGGAGCAGTTTTCCTCTCCATATAGTACATCCATATTTAGAAGACTGTTTCTTTTCCCACCCTATGTCTTATGTATTAATAAACTTTAGTTTTGTCATATTTAGAACCCTCGTTGTACTGGTTTACCTTCAAACCTTTGAAGATTGAAGCTTGGTTTGAAATTGTTAAAAGTTGTTTTGTTGTTGTTTGGGTGAAACCTGTATTTGGGACGGGGCTCCACTAAAACAGTAAGAACTCTCTCCATCAGTTGATTTTTTATGCTACGGGTAGCTAACGAAATTTTCGACATTTTGGTACCAATTTCACGAATTTTGGTCCAGTATTGAAGTTTTTAGATGACTTTGAAGTTTGAGGGCTGATGTAGGATTTGTGTTGAACCAAGAATTTAATTTGTTTTGATGTTGACCGAAGAACAGAAGTTTAGCAATGGAATTGAGGCATAAGATGTTGATAAGCTGGGAGAGAATCCAGATTTAAGTCATGGTGAGTTCCCTTGCTTTGTTCCCACCTTTGGGTGTTGTGAGAAATTGACAATTATTAGGTTGTTTAATTGAATTTATTTACCCTTTTGTGCCAAGCTCGATAACCTTAACCTTCACTGTCTCGTTTTGGATCTAGAGGTTCGTTTTCGTTCCAGAACGCCTGCGGCTGTTTTGTCGTGATGGAGTTATGGATCTGGTTATAAAAAAGGGTATGTCAAACGGATGTTGTCATGTTTGATGACGTTCTCGTTCTTAGATTCTTTGATTCTACTCAGATTTGTTGAAATTTACAGGTTTCAGGTTTGACTCAGAAGAGTCTTAATGACTTATTGTGATTTATCAATGGGGTTGTTGGTACGTGAATCACTCTATGTTAGCGGTCAGTTCATTTCTCGTAGTTCATATTGAGATGTGAAGAGCAATTGAGAGTGTTATCTCTGACTCGTCAATCAACTTTTATAGAATGTAGGCAAATTCTGGACATCATTCTTATTGCTAATGAGGTGGTTGATAAAGCAAAGAAATTAAAGAAAGAGTTACTTATATTCAAGGTTGACTTTGAAGAGGCATACAATTATGTCAACTGGAAATATTTAATGTAGTTTGAAAAAATGAATTTTTCCGTTTTGTGGATGAAGTGGATTAGGTAATGTGTAACTTCTGCAATGTGGCCTCAATACTTGTTAATGGGAGTCCAAAATACAAGTTTTCTTTTGAGAGGGGCTACGAGAAGGCAATCCCCACTCCATTTTTGTTCTCAGGAAAAGGGGTATTAGGAAAAGACCTTGGTTTAATTGGAATACCACCATCTACCTAGGAAAGGAGAACATAAGTTTAGGGGTGCACAAATTGCATGAATTTAATTTAGTTTTGTTAGGACGATGACGTTGGAGGATATGTGTTGAGCATGATAGATTGTGACTAGGTATGTGAGTGAAGGAGGGACAGCGAGGGAGGGAGGGCGAGGTGGGTCTGTGTGGTGGAGGAATGTTGAGAGTCTACCTAGAGTGGAGGGCTTAACAATGGGAAGACGATTTAATGACAACTTGGTGAGGGTGGTGGGAGACGGTACAAGAACGTTTTATTTTGGTCTGATGTGTGGTTGAAGGGGGAAACATTTTGTGAGAGATTTAGATGTTTGTTCGACTTGGCAGATAGTCTTTTCGCTACGGTAGTAGATATGTATACGATAGATTGACAGTTTGGAGGGAGGCTTGGAAATGACGGTGTCGGTTATTTGCTCTGGGAGGAAGAGATGTTGGGGGAGTGTTGTGAGGCTTTATCCAACATTTTTTTACATGTGGAGTTGGTATCTTACACCTGACAAAGGTTAAGCTATTAGTGGAGTATACCAGTTGTTGACTGCGGCAGAGCCGAGTACTCGTCATGATCTTTAGGAAATCATTCGATTCGAAATAAAACAATACCATTGAAAGTTTCAATTTTTTCTTGGAGGCTAGGAAGGAATCGACTTCCTACCAAAGATAATCTGGTAAAACATGGTATTTTTCACACAAATTTAAATGTTTGTACTGTTGCGTGTGACTTTGAGGAAAAATTGGATCGCTTGTTCTTGGGATGCAAATTTTTTGGAGACCTTGTGCTATTGGTGCAATGGATGAGTATTTCTTTGGTGAATCCTCTTCATGTGATGAATCATGTTATTCAATTTGGTGCGCTGGCAGGATATTCGAAGAAAATAATATGTTTTATGCATATTGCGTGGCTTGCTACTCCAGGTAACGTGGAAATAAAGACACTCTTGTTGTTTTAAGCAAATGGAGGAATCAATTACTACCTTGGTTGAAGAAAAAAAAAAATTAGATTATTGTTCTTCTGGTGGCCGAAAGCTAATAATCAAATGTTAACTATTGATTTTAAATTTAATCACTTATGGTTTAACCACTTAGTTGTATTCTCTTTTTGTTTTTCTTGTTCGTGTATATGTTTAATCAAATGTTTTACTACCTTGTTTAACCACCTAGAGAGAACATATTTGTATGAAATTTCATTTTGCATTATTCAAAAAACACATACTCCCTCCGTTTTAAAATGGTGTCGTTTTAGCCAAAAAAATTATTTCAAAACGAATGTCACTTTTAATTTCCAATGCAATAATAAATTTTTATATTCAATTATACCCTTCAATTAATACTACATACACTACTTCCAAAGTATTATTTTTTCTTTAATAAAAAACAAACCGATAGTTGATTATGATGATTGGTAAAATAACATCTATCTTTCTTTTAATTAATGCATTTCTTAATATGTGTGTAAAAACTTTAAACGACACTCATTTTGAAACGGAGGGAGTATAATATATATCTTTGAAATTTTATTTAAAAATAAATATATTAAATTCACGAACTACTTTTCTTGATATATGTAAAAAAAAAAAGTAAAATTGACTTATACTATAAAAAGACAAAAGACAAACGGAGTATTTACCATCAGTTTAATTTTTTTTTTTGTCAAGTAGTATAGTTGCTCAGACACAAACATTTTAAATGTGAATTGAAGTGTCTGTGGTTTGAACCCTAACATTTACATATATTATGCAATGTCTCTACCAACTGAGTTAATTTCACTGATACAATTATTAATGTCAAAGTTGGAATTGACATAAAATTCTTCCAACTAAATAAAACCTTTTTTTAAGGGCACG
>Ga0315913_1006793_pt1 | contig 13807 bp, 8 predicted proteins | sample MpolsnodulesMG_FD_207736 | JGI IMG/M metagenome (GOLD analysis project Ga0315913, IMG submission 207736) | Medicago polymorpha root nodule microbial communities from Los Angeles, California, United States - small nodules | ecosystem: Host-associated > Plants > Roots > Nodule | place: USA... | reverse complement strand
GTTGTTATAGATGTGAAGAGGTTTTGGACCTTTGGTAGTTGATAGTCTTATTATATCCATAGACAAGAAACTGTTGATACGAGTGTCTGAATATTTCTTAATTTGTTAGTATCAAACAATATTGTGGAATGGTTGTTTCTGATTAAAGTAAAGTGTTCACTTTGATGAAGTTACAATTATTATGAGTTACTTTGACTTTGTTCATTATATCTTACTGGAAGTTTAACACCTTCGATGATAGGAAGTTTCCTATATTTTCTAATCAGTTGTTCACGTTCAGTGGACAAAAGTATGGCAAGTTATACCTTAGTCCTCTCTTAGCATTATCAATTGGATCAGGTTTCACAAGATTTACGGCAACCCTCACTCATGTAGCACTATTTCATGGCTGGTAGGCTGCTTTCATAGCCTTTATAGTAAATTCATTTCTTACACCTTTATTAAATAAGGAATCACAATCATAGACTCGTGACTGTGACATAGTTTCCTTTTTGCAGAGACATATTGAAACAGAGCAGATCAGCAAAGGGTAATGCAAAATTAGATGTGTATGGTAGACTCATGAAGGCTTATAAGCAAGCACAACAGTGATGGTTTCTCATTTTATTGTTTGGGAGCATCCATAGTAATGCTTCTTGTGGAAAACAGATGTGCAACAGCCATGGCGGGGTATGCTCTTTGCCTTAGCTTTTGTTGTAACCCTCCCAATTGGTGTTATCCAAGCAATTACCAACCAGGTACTAACTCCAACTAATATTTCTGCCATCTCCAGTCTATCACTTTCCTTTCCTCTTGATATTAACATATTAAAATTTTAACACGGGCATTTCCTGTGTTGCAGCAACAGGTATATGACATTGTAGCACAGTTCATGATTGGATATATCCATCCTGAAAAACCAATAGCAAACTTGCTCTCTCAGATTTATGGGAGAATCAGCACTGTCCACACTTTCTCTTGCTTCTGAGATCTCAAACTTAGGCACTACATGAAAATTCCCCCATGATGCATGTATTCAGCACAAGTTGTGTAGTAGGTGGTGCAACTTTTTTTGCCTGTGCTGCTGAAGCTTAGTTTTTAAGGTGCTGTGAGGGCTGTTTGGGGTTTGTGTTTACGGGTGTTGTGTAGTGGGTGGGTATGTGTTTTAGCCGCATATATATGGCAACACATCTCTATTTCTTTTCACTTGTATCTTATTTTTTCTAGCTTGTTTCCCGTTTCTTATGTGGGTTATGCATCAATAATATTTGTCGTTTCAAAAAAGAAAGAAAATACCGCACAAGTCTTCTCAGTTCAAAATCTCCTAGTTTAAGCACTTTTTCTTAACTTTCTTGTTTCTTTCTTATTGCTTATTATTTATTTTGAAATTTTTAAATAATTGGTGGGAACACTAGTTGCTGGAGTGGTGAACCTTTCAGTGGCTTGGTGGATGTTGGATGGCATTCATGACATTTCCACAGATGACACCATGGCAGTCCTTGGACTTGCCCCAAAGACAGAGTGCACTAGACGCATCTGTTATATGAGGTTTGCATGTACCAAAGCGGCTATTTGGCCCCGGTGTATTGTATCGAAACCTTGTATGGTTATTCTTGATTAGAGCTGTGCTACCAGCTCATGTTTAGATGTTCAGCAAAACCTATCCTGACAAGAAATGGATTCCTCTGATAAACATACAAGTTACATATTATTTTGCTGGAATGCCGCCTGAACCACCTACTAACATTGCAAGGTGGCTATTGACCAGAATGATCTTCAACTACTTTGTCTCCCGCTTCCACAAACATTGGTGGCAGAAACATAATTGTGTTCTATTATCTGTGGTGTTTGATGCAGACACAGCTTTTATGGGTGTTTTGATTTTCTTTGCTCTGCGAAATGCATGCCATAATCTCAAATGGTGGGGAACTGAATTAGACCATTTCCCATTGGCTAATAGAGAAGCTTGTTTGACTTAGCTGTCTCTATTAAGGCAGGTTCTTCTGCAGGTTTTTTCTGGCTTGTTTTGCATGAGGCAACACAGTGTATATCAAGCAAGCTCCTCAGTTTTGTCATTGAAGCCCATGTTAAATTTTGATGATCCCGGTGGTCAGACTAGCTCTTCCAATTGTACAGCTTGCCACAACAAGAATCTATATCTCAAAATCATATAGCTGAAATTGTTGAAAGTTCTAGAAGAAAAGCTCAAACCATGGTTGTTCAATCTACTCAGGTATAGAATGACTGCTATCTTTGTGTCTAATTAGTAAATGGAACTTGTATTCATTACAAACTTAAAAAATAAAAAAATACTTAATTAACATATTTACTGTTGAAACCAAATATTTGAAACCTGTTCTCATTTTGATATATAACTTGACTTGCACTAGACAGTAACCGTTAGGCCCCGTCTGTTAAAGATTAAATGCCTCTTCTTTTAGGGAGGATTAATTTGGATTACTGAAATAAAAAATATTAGGCAGATGATAAATATATAACTAGAATACAGGCTGAATTTCTTGTTTATATATGAGACATTTGATAATTTTGAGCATAAATATTTTGAAAAAATGCCTGCTGATGTACAATTGGATTTTCTTCCTTGATGACTCGAGTAGAATACATGAGCAGTGCGACCTTCCTTCATGGTATCATTTTCAATTTTCTCGGTGGCAATGATCTGGCAACACATCATTTGATGCAGAGTAAAACAATTTTACGCTGACAGTGCATATCAAATAAATTCATGAAAAATGATCTGGTGATCTACATTTGACTATAGTCTCTAATAAAATCCATTGCAGGCAACGTCCGTTTTTAGAAAGACTAAAAGTAAGGTTGAAAGATTTTAGGATGCAATAAATTTTATCAATAACTAGGTTTTGGTCAATAAATCTTTTGTCTATAAATTCTATTAATTCGGCTTCTTGGGATCAATTGACAGCTAGGAGCACATTAAACATTTCGGCAAGGTGTCCTGTACAATACAAGATGATGAACTTAACATTTCATCTGACCAAACTGAAATGAAAATTCCCTCAGAACTCATTGTCTAGCTACACTTCTCATGATTTTCTGTTAGTGCATGGATTTTCAGTCAATCTCTCCTCACTACTTTCTGTTCATGGTAATTTGTTTAGTTGGTAACCACAAACCATCTTTTACCATTTGATACGGACAATCTTATCTGGTGCCTTTTGTTTTTTGGAAAACTGTTGGGGGATGGATATATCCAATTTATGGTAGTCAATATCCTGTATAAGATAGACTTCTCTCTTTGATAGAGGGACATACTATATGCATTAGTTGTACCCTTATTTATTTTTGAAGTTTTTATTCCAAATTATGTCCAAAAAAATGTGTTTATTACAAATTTTGAACTAAAAAGTAGATAAGAACTCAAAAGGAAAAAATTCAGTTTAAGTGCTACCAAATGTGGCAGCTGTACTTGCAAATAATCTTTTTTTCTACCAACATCATTAAGTTAACTTACCTACTGGCTACTGCTATTAGTTTGGATTGACTAAGATGCAAACCTACTACTACTTTTTTTTTTATGATTAAACTTACAAACCTGCTACTAATTTGCTTTAGAAAATATAAACTTGGATCTTAACCAAAAGTCACACTATTTTTTATGTAACAAAAAAAAAAAGTCACTATTTCTCAAAATCCTTCGTATCCTTCAACTACATTGTTCCTTGTAAACACCTTCTGCTCCTTCATATCCTTTAGGCTATGTTTGGATTGATGGAACGTGATAGGGATGGAGTGGAGTGTTAACTAATTATGTTCCATTGTTTGGATGGAGTGGAGTCACTCTTCACCAGTTTTTCATTGTACATAAAGAAATATATTTCATACTCACAATAGAATTTGAGAAGCCTCGTGTGTTCTGATTAATGATCTATATTAAGAATAAAACGCTTAATAATTCATAAGCAAATTTAAGATACATTACATCCCTTACACAAAGTTTCAGAAAAACGCCATCAATCCACATACAATTTCAGGAAAAGAACAAAATGATATAAAACCCAAGCACTAATTTTTGTGATAGCACCAATTCTCAAATTCTTAGACACGACCAACTCATTTTTCTTCACTGATGGATACACATATTTCCCATGGTCACAGGACCCCCAAGAGACCCAGGGGAGAGACTTCACCACAAGAGACCCAGGTAGTGTCTTAATCTACAGAATTTTGTTATACCAAATGCTTGACTCCCAATTCTTTGCCATGTCGAAACTCGGATACTCCAACATCCAGCTCATATATCCAAAACAGGATGGCCAAACTCCAGTGACATAGAAGAACCTGTCATGAACATTTAAAACGCAGCCACGTACAATTGCAATCTCATCCAGAGAATGACAACAAAACCACCAATGAGAACACCAGCGCGACGCAGTGTCCCCATACCCACTTTCATTTTCTTACTTTTCGACAAAATCCAAAAAACAGGTCCGGGAAGAGAGCCACACTGGGACTTATTACTACACACAGACAGACCGCAATTTATGATTTAGAGGTAACAGGAAAGAAAAAAAACCATCAGTCCATCACAGACTATGCACCATTACCAGCTCCAAAGAAGAATGTGTCATACAATGTTTCAGGAGCTTAGAGCCAAAACAAAGAACAAAATGATATAAAATCCAGGCTCTAATTTTTGTGGTAGCACCAATGCTCAAATTCTTGGAGAGGACCAACTCATTTTTCTTCATTGATGCATACCCATATTTCCCATGGTCACAGGACCAAAACAAAGAAAGAACAAAATGATATAAAATGATATAAGATCCACCAATCCACTAATTTGTGTAAGAAACTTATGATATCACACCCTCATTACGTAAAACTTCAAACCACACTCATTCTACATCATGTCTCTTATTTTCAAAGAAACCCTCCCTTGCATAACTAAACTTACTCGTCTAAATGAGATTTTTCTGCAATTAAGTTACATGCTTTACTAAATTTAGGAGCTGAAATCCTTCACAACATATCATTGTACAACGGACTTGCCCTTAACAATTATAAGAAACAACATGACGAAATAATTTCAGATTTCACTAAAGCATAATTCTACACTGCAGTTTACACATCACAGTTTGAGAAAAAAAAAATTAAAACCCACAAAATTAATTTAGATAATCGATAGCTAGTATGAAGCACAACAATGAATAAAAATAAAAACTTTGAAAGAGAACCCACGTTTGCTAATGCCGTCATTGCATCAATAATGTTTCTCTACAAAAATGAAAAGATATGAATAAATTGAATCAAACAAAAAAGAACAATACCAAACCGTGCTGTAGCATTAGAGGAAATAACAAATTCTGCACATTGAAGATACTTCATTATATGCAAGTGTACATTGAAATCTGCAAACTTTCACTAATGTGAACAAAGTGAATATGAACAAATAGGACAGAGAATATAAACAAATATTTCACCTTTGAATACCCATTGTTGTAACTGCCAACACTCTTGAATTTGAGAATGACAGTGAGGGCCGCAACCCACAAAACTCAGAAACTCGCAACTCACAGTGAAGAAGAGGAACACACAGGGAGCGCACGACCCAGGAAGAATGAGAAGTGAAGACAATGATGCTAACAGAACCGCAACAACGATGACTTGAGATTATGATCCCATTTAATAATCTAATGTTAAAAAATAAATTTTGACCAAACATGGATAAAAACTCAAACTTCAAAAGGTCTCGATTGCCATAAGTTTATCAACGGTGCAATAAATGGATAATAAATACACATATTTAAGAATAACTAGACTATATATGAAAAATTCAAACTCTAACTTTATAAAAAAAATTGCCCAGAAGCCAAAACAATCTTGAAAAACAAGCTTTCTTTAGTATTACAACCCTTTCTGCCAAAACAATGTATCATGATGCTTTTAACACTAACTATACACATACTTTGAATAAGTGAAATTTCAATGACACTTTAAGATAAAAAAATTAAAATTGTAACAAATTTGAAACTTGTAATAACACTAACTATACACATACCTTTTGAGTTCTTGTCTACTTTCTATGGACAAAAGAATTGTGGCTGAAGCCCGTATACTCATCGACCAAAACCCGGTTATTGATAAAATTTATTGCATCCTAAAATCTTTCAACCTTACTTTCTGTCTTTCTAAAAACGGACATTGCCTGCAATGGATTTTATGAGAGACTATAGTCAAATGTAGATCACCAGATCATTTTTCATGAATTTATGTGGTATGCACTGTCAGCGTAAAATTGTTTACTCTGCATCAAATGATTTGTTGCCAGATCATTGCCACCGAGAAAATTGAAAATGATACCATGAAGGAAGGTCACACTGCTGATGTATTCTACTCGAGTCATCAAGGAAGAAAATCGAATTGTAGATCAGCAGGCATATTTTCAAAATATTTATGCTCAAAATTATCAAATGTCTCATATATAAACAAGAAATTCAGCCTCTATTCTAGTTATATATTTACCATCTGCTTAACATTTTTTATTTCAGTAATCCAAATTAATCCTCCCTAAAAGAAGAGGCATTTGATCTTTAACAGATGGGGCCTAACGGTTACTGTCTAGTGCAAGGTAAGTTATATATCAAAATGAGAACAAGTTTCAAATATTTGGATTGAACAGTATATAGTAAAATATATGTTAATTAAGTTTTTTTTTTTTTTTTTAAGTTTGTAATGAATGCAAGTTCCATTTACTAATTAGACACAGAGATAGCAGTCATTCTATACCTGAGTAGATTGAACAACCATGGTTTGAGCTTTTCTTCTAGAACTTTCAACAATTTCAGCCATATGATTTTGAGATATAGATTCTTGTTGTGGCAAGCTGTACAATTGGAAGAACTAGTCTGACCACCGGGATCATCAAAATTTGCCATGGGCTTCAATGACAAAACTAAGGAGCTTGCTTGATATACACTGTGTTGCCTTAAACAAAACAAGCCAGAAAAAACCTGCAGAAGAACCTGCCTTAATAGAGACAACTAAGTCAAACAGGCTTCTTTATTAGCCAATGGGCAATGGTCCAATTCAGTTCCCCACCATTTGAGATTATGGCCTGCATTTCGCAGAGCAAAGAAAATCAAAACACCCATAAAAGCTGTGTCTGCATCAAACACCACAGATAATAGAACATAATTATGTTTCTGCCACCAACGTTTGTTGAAGCCGAACACAAAGTAGTTGAAGATCATTCCGGGTAATAGCCACCTTGCAATGTTAGTAGGAGTTGCAGGCAGCTTTCCAGCAAAACCATAAGATATAACTGGTATGTTTATCAGAGGAATCCATTTCTTGTTAGGATAGATTTTGCTGAACACCAACCAAGCGATTAAGCTCAAGTGGTTAATGAACTCCACCAGAAGATCCTGAGCTCGACTCCTGGGTGGAACAATTCTTGGCAAGGCAATACATACCTCAGGGCCGAACTCCGGACTACCAGGGCCCCTTTCCCCTGGGAACCGGAGGGTTAACACAATTTTTTTTTTTGCTGAACGCCTAAACATGAACAGGTAACACAGCTGCAATCAAGAATATCCATACAAGGTTTCAATACAAACCGCATATAACAGATGCATCAAATGTCACTCTATATTTGGGGTAAATCCAAGGACTGTCATGGTGAGCTTTATTATCCATGCAAATATCATGAATGTCATCAACATCCACCAAGCCACTGAAAGTTTCACCACTAAAGCAACTAGAGTTCCCACCAGCTATTTAGGAATTTCAAAATAAATAATAAGTACTATGAAATAAACAAAAAAGATAAGAAAAAGTGCAGAAGCTAGGAGATTTTGAGCTGAGAAGACCTGCGATAACTATACATGCATTGCGGGGGAACTTTCATGTAGTGCCTAAGTTTGAGATCTCACAAGAAAGAGTACATGGACAGTGATGATTCTCCCATAAATCTTAAAGAGCAAGTTTGCTACTGGTTTTCCAGGAATGAGATATACAATCATGAACTGTGCTACAATGTCATATCCCGGTTGCTGCAACACAGGAAATGCTCATGTTAAAATTTTAAACTTGCTTCCTTCTTTGCATCTAAATAGTATGTTAATATCAAGAGGAAAGGAAAGTGATAGACTGGAGATGACATAAATATTGATTGGAGTTAGTACCTGGTTTGTAGTTGCTTGGATGACACCAACTGGGAGGGTTACAACAAAAGTCAAGCCAAAAGCAAAGAGCATACCCCACCATGGCAGTTGCACATCTGTTTTCCACACAAAAGCCATTGTTATGGATAGTACCAGGCTCCCAAATAATAAAACGAGGAACCACTGTTATGGTACTTGCTTATAAGCCTTAATGAGTCTACCAAGCATGTCTAATTTTGCATTACCCATTGCTGATCCGCTTAGTTTCAATATGTCTTGTGAAAAGGAAACTATGACAGTGTCACGAGTGTATGATTGTGATTCCTTAATTAATGAAGGTGTAAGAAGTAAATATATTATAAAGGCTATGAGAGAAGCCTACCAGCCATGAAACAGTGCTACATGAGTGAGGGTTGCCATGAAACCTGATCTAATATATAATGCAAAGAGGGGAATAAGGTATAACTTGCCATACTTGTGTATGCATCAATGTTAAGATCATGTTCCTTGGATAAAATCTTAGTGTGTCATACTTTTGTCCACTGGATGTGAACAACTGATTAGAAAATATAAGAAACTTCCTGGCATCAAAGGTGTTAAACTTCCAGTAACATATAGGTAGAATTATATAGATGAACATGATAAATTCAACCCAAACATTAACAATGGAAGACCATGGTGTAACAAGAGGGCTTCTATGATAAGCTGAAATCCAAGCTCAGTCAAGTGTGAATGTACCCACTTTGTTGCCTTGTGATATCATCCATGAGAAGAATGTTAAGATGGTGAAAAGATAGCCAGGGAGTGCATAATAATACAAGAAGCCAACACCCATGGCAATGAGGAAAAACTGCATCCCTGTAAAGCCTTTTGATTTATTCTCTTTTTTATGGAGTGCTTTGTAGCATAAGGTTAGTGATGTAATCAAACTAATAGAAGGGCAGCCCGGTACTAAGGCTCCTGCATACATAGGGTCCGGGAAGGGGTCCCACTATTTGGTGTATTGTCTGCAGCCTTACTCTGTTTTTTACACAGTAGACTGTTTCCAGAACTTGAACTTGTGACCTTCCAATCACATGACAACAACTTTACCGTTGTGTAAAGGCTTCCCCTTGATGTAATCAAACTAATATTAGAGAATATAGTAATAAACAAGCAAAAAAGTAACTTTGACTAAGAAAGTTGGTTTCTAATGTTGTCTAAGTTCTTTTGATTAAGATGATATCCTTGCCTAGTTGTTGTCAATTATACAGCCAAAGAAACATTAGAGCATAGTTTCTCTTTCAATGTTATTATCTCTTTTCTAAAAGAATCTTACTGCAACCGAACAACCACGATTGTGATATGGGCCTTTTAGAAGTGAAGATGCGCTTAGTCCACTGCATACTTACAACTTTCAATTCGGCAGGGCACTTAGCAAGAAGACATACTTCTTTGGTAATTTTACAACGGTCGCGTGATCAGTTGTAAGAATCTGGAAGACATACTCATCATTTATATCTCTTTGTACTCTTTTGGGAGATTTCTCCTTTATATATTTACCATTCAAAAAAACAAACTGTTCTATTAAGAGCATAAACTTATTTAAAAAGAAAAATGATAAGTACAGACTCTTACAACTGAGAGAGAGAGAGAGAGGGAGAGAGAATATGAATATCTTATATCCTCATCAAAATACCCATTGTATCATTAATATCACAATAACATCAATTGCATAAAACTTAAATAATAATAATAATATATTAACTTCTAGTTATTACACCAAGAAAATACCCCCTCCCTCTACATAGAACCTGAGTTAATCATTCACAAATGCTAGAATGGTTCCATCCTTCCGCACTGAAACTCTATCAAAGTGATTGGTGATCTCCAACAAAAGCATAGCCAATACCCCTTGAAAGCATGAGTAGAGTAGGACCGGATCATGAGAGCTCCACAACACTAACTTTTCTGTTTTGAGGTATATTGGCCTTCAATTTTGCTATAGCAATTGCACAAGATATCCCACCAATAGCATCAACCAAACCATGAGATGTTGCGTCCTTACCGGTCCAAAGCCTCCTATGTTCAACCTTTTTCGTCTTGTGTATCCTGTTTAGAGCCATTGATATGGTAGGATACACATCATATAGGTCTACGTCATATGGGGTAAAAGGGTACATATCTGTATCTTCCAAATAAATATTTTCATAACGATTGTCAAGGTTAAAGTATTGAGAGAGTGTTCCACGAATTGAACCAGTTAAAGTAAGATTTTCTGCTACGATAGATCCTGCTCCTATTGCCATGTAGTATCCTGCATTTGTTGCCACATCAGACATTGAAGCAATGACGGGTTTTTCGGAAGCAAGAGAACTGACTGCTGCCCACATTGATAGAGATGCATGAACACCACCTCCTAGACTGTCAATTCGGATAATAGCAGCCTTGAATTTTTTTGACTCTTTGACCATATCAATCTTCTTAATGATATTACTTGTGACGCCACTACGCATGGCCTCTGAGGACCGGATGATGGCTATTTGTTCTTTAGCCTCTGATATTCCAACAACCGTCCATTTTCTAACTTTAGAGTATTCTCTGAAAGAAATCATAGGGAGTGATTTCACCCCAAGTCTCTCCTTCAAGAGAGTGATAACGTCATCATCATCATGCACTAAACTTGATATGAAACCCTCATTTTTTAGTTTATCTACTTGATAAACACCTTCATTTACCAAGTTTTCAACTTCTTCTCTTTTCTTCCCTCTAGAAGAAGAGACTTTATCCAGCCAATTTGAATAGATATAATCTACGAATGGGGTTAGTGCCTCGTAATTTTTATCTCCAGCACAGTCAAAAAGATTTTCATAAGGATTGTCGTAAAGACAGCTAACAAAACTGAGGTAACTGAGGCTGTGGAAGGTGAATCCAACACTAATATCGCGATATGTATAAATTTTATCACCATCACCATCACTAGAAGGTCCAAAAATTTCATCACATGCACAGGCAATATAATATTCTTTTGGTAGAATTGTAGGGACGTAAGCCACAACAATTTTACCTGATTTCTGGAAATTTGAGATTTGTCTTCGAATTTCATCGAGTTTAGCCCAACCGCAATTTAAATTGTGAATGTAAAGATATACAGCAGAAATACGAGGATCATAAGCTGCTTTCAAGAAATTATCGCAAATTTGAGGCAGAGATAATACATTGGGATCACATAATGTACGGGAGAGCTCGTCAGATATCCTACCTTGCAAATTGATTTTCAATACACTTCCGTGTTGAACAAATTCCGAAGGTAAAGCTAGTGTCGTCTTAAGCTTAACAAGAAATTTGTTGAAGCCAGTAGGGGGTTCGAAATTGAAGTCACCAGTAGGATAATCTTTGGCATTGGAAGAAGATGAGGATGAGTAAGAAGAAAAAAAGTGAAATTGGAATGGTTTGAGAGTGGTTGTGCGGTAGAGTTGGAAGGGTTTGGGGATGGGACGAAGAGATAAAAAACGTGGTGGTGATACTGTGCTTGTGCTGTAGATGTATCGGAAACGGTTAATTGCGGTGCGGTGGAACATGTTGTGGCTGTTGAATCAGGGGTTTGTACATCTCTTATTCCTTAAATTAACCCGCAAAATGTGCTCTAGATTTAACATAACTTCAATGCTTAATTTTACTATATTACCCCTATTTAATTAATCCTATTTAATTTAATCAAAATGTTATTTTCAAATACTTCTGGAATCTCTTATTCCTTGGAGTTAACCCGAACACAAAATGTTGTCCTAGATTTAACCTAACTTCAATGATTAATTTTACTATATTACCCCAATTTAATTAACCCTATTTAATTTAATCAAAATGTTATTTTCAAATACTTCTGAAATCTCTTATCTCTTATTCCTTAATGTTAACCCGAACGCAAAATGTTGTCCTACATTTAACCTAACTTCAATGATTAATTTTACTGTATTACCCCTATTTAATTTAATCAAAATGTTATTTTCAAATACTTCTAAAATCTCTTATCTCTTATTCTTTAATGGTAACCCGGACGCAAAATGTTGTCCTACATTTAACCTAACTTCAATGATTAATTTTACTGTATTACCCCAATTTAATTAACCATATTTAATTTAATCAAAATGTTATTTTCAAATACTTCTGAAATCAAAAACAACAGATCACTCCTAAATCAAATCCAATCCTATTTTCGCTCCTATTTTTTTGAAATAAGAGATCGCTCCTATTTTGTTAACAGATAGCTCCTATTTTTTTGAAAAAACAGATCGCTCATATTAATCCAATCCTTACTTAACAAATTATCCTTTATATTATGCATATATTCAAACAAATGTGATTTATGAGAATTGAACCTTGAATCTCTTTCTTACACTCATTTAACGTCTCAACACTTTAACTATTGGGTAACATTTTATGAGATAGAAAGTTTATTTAATATGTGTTGATTTATAAATAATTTATGCGAATACTAAACAGTACGTCAGACCCGTGCGACGCACGGGTCAAAAGTCTAGTATAAGGAAGAAAGAGTGCGTTAGGGTTTCTCCTCTAGAATGCTGCTCGATATATATACAAGTGTAGCCTTCTTCTTCAATTTTATTCCAAAACTACCCTTCCCTTTCTTATAAGTTTACACTATGTTTGGTTGTTCAACGTCAACATCAACCTCTTGTAAAAAAAAAAACTAGTCACTTTAGTCCTTGAATGAGAGAGGAGTTGTCACTTTAGTCCCTGAATAAAGAGAAATTGCAAAACAGTTCTTGAATATAACTTCTCTCTCAGGGACGAAGTTGACTAACAGAGTTTACATTCAGGGACTGTTTTGCAATTTCTCTGCATTCAAGAATGAAACTGACTAACAGAGTTTACATTCAAGGACTGTTTTGCAATTTCTCTGCATTTAGGGGCTAAAGTGACGACTCATCTCCCATTCGAGGACTAAAGTGACTAATTCTCCCAAAAAAAAAGTTGTGTTTGATCAACCATTTTGTTGACAATTTATCGGACAATCATAATTTACAAAGGAAAAAATAGATATTGACACGAAAACCAAAACAATAGAGAGAGATATATTTCCTCCGTTTATATATAAGACCCTTTTTTTTTTCACATTTCGTAACAAAAGTTGTTTGTGCAATTAATATGTCTATTTTGTGTGTTAATATTACCAAATTGTCATTTGTTTGTATATGTATTAAATTTGACTTTTTATATTTCAAGATAAGTTGGTAGTATTAATTAGGGGTATGTTTAGGAAAAAAGCAATAAATGCATCTAGTAATTTAAAAAGGATTTTATATTTAAGAACTTTTTAATCAAATGGGTGCTTATATATAGAGACAGATAAAGTAAAACATGATGTGATGATGGGCGGGAAAGTTGTCACAAAATTGTTATATAAATATCATTTCTCAAAAACAAAAAAAAACAACCGGTATATCCCACTACCCATAAAAAGAGTGAGTGGAGTCGGTTACATTAATAAAATTATGTCATAATGTATGTTCTATTATAATTCATATTTGAATCCAATTCATAAACTTCTGTATTTTTCCTAATATTTTCTTGTTAAAAAAAATTCCTAATATTTTTTGTTGTAGTTTTTCAAGATCTTTCTCGACCTCTTCTGATTGACTCTCTTTCATATGATATATTCTTCGTACTACAACATCTACCAA
>Ga0315913_1006781_pt1 | contig 13821 bp, 8 predicted proteins | sample MpolsnodulesMG_FD_207736 | JGI IMG/M metagenome (GOLD analysis project Ga0315913, IMG submission 207736) | Medicago polymorpha root nodule microbial communities from Los Angeles, California, United States - small nodules | ecosystem: Host-associated > Plants > Roots > Nodule | place: USA... | reverse complement strand
TGATGATGTCTTGAATATTTAAAACCCGATACCTATTAGGTACTCTCATTGGGGAGAATTTTTTTTGGGGTTCTATAGGACCTAGAGTCTCACTTAAGGCCTCAATTCTTAAGTGAGAGTCACATTGTTTTAATATTAAAAAATTGATTTTAATGATATAAAGTTATTGATAGTTGATTAGTGAGTCTCATTTAAGAATTTTGTATGAGATACTGGATTGGAGGGATTGAATGATTATTAGGTATTACTATTAAAAATTATAAATTAATGATATGTACACGTGAGACCTATTTAAATAAAAAAAAGGGTGTCTCCATTGTGGATGGATACTCTTAAGAAGACTCTTCTATACTCTTCTTTCTACAATTGTGTGAAATTTTATAAATTCTACTACTTTTAAGAATTTGTCCCCCTTTATCAAAAATAAAAAATAAAAGAATCAGTCCCCCTAAATTACTGTGAAAAGAGAGAGAAAAATACATATCACATTATGGTTGGACACTGTTGAACATATTTGAATTTTGAAAGAACCGTTATCCAATTACCATTCCCAATTGCTACTTTATATATTTGGGGAAAGGAAAACTCTCACATTTTTGGCGGCAACAATGTGTTTGATGAAATAGAAATTACGATAATATTTTGGCAAAAAAATACCATTAAAACAATTGTCCCAAATTCTTCTTCCAGCGCGTGTATCCTACAGTATTTCACTCCATACAAAATACAGTATAGATCAACTATTTCTATAGTTTCGTACTTTTTTTTCTTCATTTTTTCGACAATCATATTGTTTTTAAAATCCTATTATTATTAATTTTATAGGTTTGATTGCAATTTTGGCCTTTTAAATTTCACAATTATGTGATTTTAGCCCCTCAAATTTAAAATGAGTAATTTTAACCCCTTAAGTTTGTCCCCTTTTACGATTACTAGTCTCTCGTATATATTTTAACCAAAAACTAATGACGTACCTAATTGTAACGACGTAGCATTTTCATGTATTTGCCGACATGGAAATTAACATTTTTTAGAAAAGAAGATTCAAAAATGAAAGGAAAAAATCAATTTTTTTCACGGATTGAACTTTTGATGACCATTTTTAAAATTTTATTTCTACTAAATTTCTATTGATTTTAATGACCATTTCAACCAAGCCTCTTGCCTCCTATCTGCTAATATCTAATTGCCTGCCTCCTATCTGCTAATATCTAATTGCTTGTCCATTGGCACATTGTGAAACTTGGGGGCCAAAATCATACATACTTAGAGCTTTAGTTTACACTCGTTGTGCTGGGATTATAGTTTGAAATTTTATAGTTGGTAGGTTATATGTATAATATTGTAAATTTTCAATAAAATTGGCGGCACTCTCATCTTGTATGAAGTATGTCTATTTTAATCTATATTCTATTGTTATAAAATAATTAAGTTGAATTGTTTTGTACTTTCAATTAGGAATGGAAATAGGCTAGGCCGAGTTAGACTTTGTAAGGCCTAAGTTTGAGTTGCCAAATTTTTTTAAAGCCTAAGTCTGGCCTGCGGCCTGTCATAGGTCTGAGCCTGGCCTTCTGAAAGCCTGATACGGGCTGCTAGCCTGTTTAAAAACCTATTTCTTATGAACATTTTTAAATAAGTAATGTGATCTAAATTTAAATAGACTAGCGAACTAATAGCTCAATTAGATTCAACTTTCTTTTGATAATCAACATGAGGTTTTAGGGAATTTGACTAAATATTATATCATATTTCAGTTCTAGCTTATAATAATACATTTATATATACAAAAAATTAATGTATACTAATAAGCTTAAATTACTGAAAAAGTTAACAAACTTTTATTTTAATTCAAAGTACAAAATATAATATAATAATAAGTAATATTATTCATATTACTTAAATAGGCCGGTCTAATAGGCTTTTTGAATGGCATGTTGCCTGGTCTTTTAAGTTAAATAGGCTTAAAAAAAAGGTTAGGCCTTCTCTATTTAAGAAAAAAGTCTGGCCTGACCTGACCTGTTGTAGGCCTATGTAGGCCGGCCTAGCCTATTCTCATCCCTACTTTCAACCTATCTTGTTTAGTTAAGTGTTAAATACTTCATCCGGTTCTTTTTACAAGAAACAATCGACTTTTTAAATACATTGAATAAATTATGTATTTGGTTTAGCTTCTAGACTAGATACATAAATTACTCAATGTACCTAAAAAGTAAATTGTTTCTTGTAAATAGAACCGGAGAGAGTATATTTTTGGGTCTTATAAATATTTTATCATTTTTTTTTAGTCTTTTTAAAGATTTTTTTCAAGTTTAAGTTTCTAAATTTTTTCATTCAAATCATATGTATTCTTCAGATTTTTGAATGAATTTTCATATGCATGGTTAGAATATTAGACGAATATCTCCCAAAAGAAGAGTATAATTCTTTTAATAAAACATGAATTAAATATGAATTCTTTAGTGTCAAAAACATAAAATTTTATATTTAATTCATGTTTTGTTAAAATATTCTATTTTTATGAGAGAAGATTGTAATATTCTAAACATAATTGTGAAAAAAAATCAAAATTTCAAATGATACACATGAGTTGATTTTTTTAACGGCAAAAATTTATTAATAACAAGTCTTTACACAAGACGATTAGAGACCAACAAGACTAAAACAATGTAGGAAATGACATTGTATATATATAGAACATCCAAAAGAAAACTCATACGTCAAAAACACCAGTAAGGACACCACGCAGTTGAGAGCTACCAATGAAAGTGGATTAGAACAATGTCTCTAAGATTTTGATGATAACAGTGTATGAAAGAACAATTTGGTACTCTAATATGTGTTCAAGTATGTTTGACTATATAATTAAATTATGACTTTGAAGTCAAGTTTTTGGTTCTGATGCATCAAGTCATGAACATAAGGAAAACATTATGATACTCAAGAAAAGCATTGGAAACTTTCGAAGACTTACAAGATGATCAAATGAAAGGTAAACATAAAGTCAAAGAAATTTTGTCTTCTTCGAATGTAAGGTCACTTTAAACCTCTGACGGTATTATTTGTTTTCTTTTGACCACGTGCAAAAACAAACAAAGAATTTTAAAGGCAAAGAGAATGTAAGATATCATTATATAAGAAGCAAAGGATTTCTCAAAGTACTATTCAACAACATTATCCAATTGAGGCATAGTTTTCAAAATCTGATTAAGCTTCTCAAGGACGAATTTGGTGAGCCGACAATCTTCAAACAATGACTCTATTATTTCTCTCCTATATAAGGACCTGAGCAGTTTGAAGAAACTAATTGATTATGAACTATTACAAGTGCCAAAACTCTGTCAAATTCAAAAGCACTCAAACACTTAAAAAATTCTTACAAACTTAGTATCTTAGAATTTCTTAAGAGTCGGAAGTTTTTTGTTCTTAAAGTTAATTTACCAGTCTCTGAGTTCTGAATGTGTAAGCATATATAAATTTATTTGTAAATTCTGATTGTCTAAGTCTTCTTGTGTGAGGCAAGAAAGCATGTGACTTGTGTGTCAGAGCAATTGTAATTTTGTGTGATTATAATGAAAAATCTCTTGAGAGTGCAGGGGTATTGGAAGTAACCTCGGAACGTGGGATGAACTAGGATAAATCTGCTTATGTTGTCTCTCTCTTTTTCACTCTTTCTGATTATCCTTCTGCACTATTTTGTTTAAGAGTAATCACTCTCTCTAATTAAACCTTTAAAAAGATTAAAAAAAAAACAACACAATTCAACTCTATTTATTATGTTTTTCTCACGTTCACGCCGCCACACATCAAGTATCTAAATGATCTTTATTTCATGTAAATTCTCACATCCATTTTATTATGTTATAAAAGTATATAAAACTAGACTTTCAAATTACATGAGAGAATCATCACACAACACTCCTCCTAATTTCAAAGAAGTGAAGATATCTCTTATCTCTTCAAATCTTAGGTTCAGTTTCTTAGGTGAAATTATTTTTTTAATGGCTGAAATCTGGATTATCAAAATCATATTAGTGAAAACTTGGGTTAAAAATAAAAATAAAAATAAAAAACTGTCAAAACCATCCATCGCGTGAAATCACGCTTCCTACATGCGCTTGTTCATAAGCATATATAAATCCAACAACATAATCTCTCTTCAGTTTTTGTTTCTATGTAACCACAACAACACAGAAGAAAAAAAACCAAAAACTTCAGTTAAGAAAAACATCATAGAACCACAAAACCCAGAAACCCAATCTTCACACACGAAAAAAAACACACATAACTTCCCTTCAATCGAACCTTAACTCCGACAATGATTCTTGTCCCAATCAATTTTTAGGGTTTCGTTTTTTCCCACCTTTTACCATCAAATTTAGTTTCAACTGAACCCACCATTCCGTTTTTCTTCTCAATTACAGTGAATTTGAATACCCAATTGAACGAAGAACACAATCATCGAATACCCATTTGATAGTTTTCTACGTAGGGAAAAAAGTTTTAATTTTTATCATTTTTCACTTTTATTTATATTGCTGCTTGGTGAAGTTTTTATACATTTTCTTATATATAATGCGATCACCACCTTCCTCGTCGCGGGTTCGGAAAAAACATAAGAAATTGGATGCAATTTGTGAGGAAGAGTATACTAGAAATCACGGTGAGTGTAATGAGGGTCATGATTTGAACCCTGATTCAGGGGTGAGGAGAAGCTCGCGGGCTAGGCGTGCCCCGGTTTTGCTTGATGTCTCTCCCACACCGAAGAAGAAACGGTTGAAGTTAGGAAAGGATGTAGTGCCGAAGAGTGTGGAGGGTGATAAAGGTTTAGGGAGAGAAAGTGGGGGTTCTGGTGGTGGGAATTGGAGTTTGAGGTCAAGATCGAGGGGTAAGAACGTGGAATTTGAGGTGAAGGAGGAGAGGGAATTGAGTGGTAGGAAAAGGAAGTTGTTTGATGAGGTTTTGGAGGTTCATAAGAAAGATGAATTGGAGGTTGTGGAGGATGATAGGAAGGAGGAATTGGAGGTTGTGGAGGGTGATGGGAAAGAGGAATTAGAGGTTGTGGAGGTTGATGATAAAGAGGGGTTTAAATATTTTACGCGAAGGAAGTTTAAGTCGAAGAAGAGAACGAGGAGAGTTGAAGCGACAAAGGGTGATCAAAGGCTTGAGGAAAATCTGTGTCCAGGGAGGTTGGATGAGAGTAAGAGTCAAGAAGTGGAGCTTGTAGTTGTATTGGACACAGGTGAGGAGAGTGCTTCGGTTCCGGAGACTGAATTGGCTCATGAGAATCCAATAGATTCGAGGGATGAGAATGCTGCTACAGGGAACGAGGAGATAATTGAAACTGAAAATTTGCAAGCTGAGGAGTGTAGTGGCGATGTTGAACCGTCTCCGATGGAATGTGTAGAATCTTTAGATGAACAGGGTGATAAGATAGAGAGTGAGAAGGAAGGAATATATGCAAGTAATGTGGATGAAATTGCTGGAGTTTCAAGTAAACAAGCAGATAATGAAGGAGCTGTTGATAAGGAGGTTGGCATTGATGAAAATGTCTCAAAAGATGAGAATGTTGGGAAGAGGGATGAGTTGAAACAAGCATCAAATGACAAGTCTGGGTACCGATGCATCAAAGAGGGAAGACGGTGTGGTTTGTGTGGAAGAGGGAGCGATGGTAAGCCTCCAAAAAGGTTAGTTCAAGATAACGGTGAAAGTGAGAACGAAGCTTATAGCGGGTCATCAGCTTCAGAGGAGCCCACTTATGAAACTTGGGATGGTTTTGATGATGAACCTGGTTGGCTTGGGCGTCTCTTGGGCCCTATTAATGATCGTTATGGTATTGCTGGAATATGGGTGCATCAGAATTGTGCTGTATGGAGTCCAGAGGTGTGATTTCAAATTAAAAGTTTCTTGAATCTTGGTCTGCATCAGTAAATTCTGCATATTCTTGTGAATCCTGATTTGCAGCATTTAATTCTGCATATGTGAGCTTGAAAGTTAGTCTAAGACATTATAAAATAATCATGCTAAATTGCTTCTTGTTTTGATAATATGCAGACTTGCTGATCATAGTGGCATGTTAAGATCTACTAGTACTACTAAGTGTGTTTTAGGTTTTAGAATGTTAAAAATTGATTTTGAATGAATTGATTTTAGATAAAAGTGAGTTGAATGTGAAGTGGTATACATTCATGTAAAAATGAGTTGAACAATATATTTGATTGTGAAAATCACGTTTGGAATCAAAAGCTTACAAGTCCTAGCTTCAAGTTATAATCAATTTTAGAAGCAAAATCAATTTCAACCGACATCATCCAAACATGTCAAAATCAATTATATGTGTATAAAATCATTTTGGAGTCTCTCTTGCATGAAATCAAACACACACTGAATACACTAATGCTCTGTGTCTGTTTGGTAGTAAGAGTCTTGCATTGGTAATTGTTGTTTGTTAAAGAGGTAGAATTTGTGCTGATCACATACATCTCAATCTTCCTAGTTATGGCATAAAAATAAGTCAACTTTTTACTTTACAGTACTTGTCCTAGGATGTAGATAAAACACTAGACATGAAGTGAACCCTGAGATGCTTTTAATTTTGAAGCTGTGGCATATTTTAGAACTTTTCAAAGACTTCTTTTATTCAATCCTTTGGCATTTCAATACTTACCGGTTTTCAAATGAACATATACTCTTTTGTTATTATAAGTATGTTGGCTTAATAGTTTTTGGTTAGACCTCTTATTAGTACCGTTATTATATTATTAGGCTGCAGTTATTATGTTATTTGGCAACAACCAACAGTTGTTATGTTTTAGCAAGACGGTTATGTTATTGGGCAGATTTTGATTAATAGGAAAACGAAGGAAAAATCACCAGACAATTAACTTGGATAGGAATTGTCTTGCAATAGTTTATCTGTTATTTCCTAATTTGTTGTATTGTAAAAGAACTCATCCTCTGTTCTAAGACAGCTTTCCAGATATTGTTGCAATTATGATCAGATTATTACTATTAATATTAAATTCCTATGTTTGGTACCAGTTTCTATCATTTTGTTGCTTAGAACTGGCAATCTGGCATGTGCTAATAATCTGCCTATTCGAAGCTTAGTCAACTTTTATGTCAAAGTAGATATTCATTTTGACAAACTCTTGCAGGTTTATTTTGCTGGTTTGGGATGCTTAAAAAATGTGAGGGCTGCACTTTGTCGAGGAAGAGCATTGAAGTGCACACGTTGTGGGAGGAGAGGGGCAACCATCGGTTGTCGTGTTGATCGTTGTCCTAAAACTTATCACTTGGTTGGCTTCATATTCTTTCTTTTGAAATGAAATTTACAAATATTCTGAACTTCCTTTACTTTGCTTTTATAAGCAATGGAATCATTTTTTTTTTTACCAATTTTAACTAGATATAGCACCCGATCTGTGTTTTGCAGGCTTGTGCTAGAGCAAATGGTTGCATCTTTGATCACCGCAAATTTCTTATAGCTTGCACAGATCATCGACACCTTTTCCAACCTTGTGGTGATAAATATTTAGCACGGTTAAAGAAGTTGAGGACTAGGAAAATGATGTGGGAGACGAAGAAGCGTTCAAATGATGCTTCGAGAAAGGATATTGATGCAGAAGAGAAATGGTTGGAAAATTGTGGTGAGGATGAAGAATTTTTGAAGCGTGAGAACAAGAGGCTTCATCGTGATGTATTGAGAATAGCTCCAGTGTATATTGGTGGTTCAGACTCTTCCGCCAGTGAAAATTCATTTCAGGGATGGGAATCTGTTGCTGGGCTTAATGATGTCATCCGTTGTATGAAAGAAGTTGTTATTATTCCGCTGCTATATCCTAATTTTTTCGACAATTTAGGGCTTACACCTCCAAGAGGTGTTCTTTTGCACGGCTATCCCGGAACAGGGAAAACCTTAGTGGTCCGGTCATTGATAGGTGCATGTGCTCGTGGAGATAAACGGATTGCATATTTTGCCCGTAAAGGTGCAGATTGCTTGGGGAAATATGTTGGTGATGCTGAGCGTCAACTAAGACTACTATTTCAGGTTGCTGAGAAATGTCAACCTTCCATAATATTCTTTGATGAGATCGATGGACTGGCACCCTCCCGTACTCGACAGCAAGATCAGACTCATAGTTCTGTTGTGTCAACGTTGCTTGCTCTTATGGATGGTTTGAAATCCAGGGGTTCAGTGGTGGTCATAGGCGCAACAAACCGTCCTGATGCTGTTGACCCGGCGCTTAGGCGACCTGGAAGATTTGATCGCGAAATTTACTTTCCATTGCCATCAACTGAAGACAGAGCTTCCATTCTCTCACTTCACACACAGAAGTGGCCAAAACCAATTAGTGGATCCTTGCTTGGGTGGATTGCAAAAAAGACTTCTGGCTTTGCTGGCGCCGATCTCCAGGCTCTTTGTACCCAAGCAGCGATGAATGCGCTGAAGAGGAATTTCCCTTTGCAAGAGGTGCTATCTGTAGCTGAAAAAAGACTTTCTTCTGATTGTAAGAATATTCCTCTTCCATCCTTTACTGTGGAGGAGAGGGATTGGGTAGACGCTTTTTTGTCTTCCCCATCACCGTGCTCCCAAAGAGAAGCTGGAAATGCTGCAAATGATGTATCATGCTCCCCTCTTCCTGTCCAACTTGTTCCTTGTTTATTGCGGCCGTTGTGCACCATTCTTGTATCTCTTTATCTTGACGAACGTCTGTGGTTGCCACTTCCAATATCTAGAGCTGTGGCATTGATAAAGAATGTAATGGTTTCTGCTCTAGCGAAAAAGGAAATGCTTATTGATCATTGGTGGTTGCACCTTGATGATTTCCTTCAAGAAACAAACGTTGCTTATGAGGTAAGTAAGTGTCTTAGTGGTTCTGGCATTTTATCCGCAGACCATGGTTTTTCTGGTTTCTGTGATATTGTGGATCATGCTGACGAGAATTCTTCCGTAAAGAACCATGGTAGCCTGTTTAACGGACGATTACCAGACTCGTCGTTTGGAATGACTAACAAATCAGGTTTTCGAATATTGATTTACGGAAATCCTCGATCTGGCCAGAGACATCTTGCTTCATGTCTTCTTTACTGCTTTATTGGAAATATTGAAGTACAAAAGATTGATATGGCAACTATTTCACAAGAAGGGCATGGAGATGTAGTGCAAGGGATCACACAAATATTAAGTATGTTTCTTTTTCCTAGTTTTTACCTATATAGTGTTGGTTATCAACTTTTGGCTTTGGCTTGCAAAAAAAGTGCATTTTTTCTTAACTAGTGTCTAGACCTTAAAAGAAGCCAAGTGTGAAGTAAAATCAACTTTGTTGCTATATGCAAAAATATTGATCTCAAATGCAGTGAAATGTAGTAACTTCTAGACCATAATTGTAGTAACATCCTGATCTGATAATCATTAGTTTCTATGTGTCAGTGAAATGTGCTAGCATGAAATCTTGTGTAATATTTATGCCAAGAATTGATTTGTGGGCTGTGGAGGAAGATTTGAAGATTGCTGAAAAGACTGATTCCTGCTCAATAAATCATCTATCGTCTGAGACGGAGAAATCTTCTTTCACACCAAGCCAAATTGTTGAGAAGGAAAATGAGATCAATACTGGGAAAAACTCGACCGAGATTACGAAATGCCAAGCCAACAAAAAGGCTTCTTATGCCTGGATGTCGTTTATCGAGCAGGTGGAGACCATTGGTTTATCCACATCTTTGATGATTCTGGTATGAACGCTTTATCTTGTCTGTAATACTTAAAACACATTCATACGATTGGTTCCTGGATTTTTTTCTCCTTCATTTTTAGTTTAAATGTTTTATATTTTCAGACTCGGCTATTTATTAATTCTAATGTAGAGTACAAATTAATCCAATGGCATTATTCACATTGTGTGGTGCTGCTTTTAATATTTATAGCAGTGTTGTTAATCTCTGATAGACGAGTGCAGCAGCTAACCAACCTAAAAACACTATTGCGAGACAGCAAATAATGAGATGATAGCAATTTTGAAAATTTTATACAGTTTATATAATTTATTATTTTTTTGACAGATATAATTTATTCTATATACGTAAAAATTCAACAAGCTATTAATGATCAGCGAGAGAGTAAAATATGACAGCACGCGTAAGAAAAATTGAGAAAGAAGCCCAAACGTTGTTATTGTTTTGTTTAGTGTATAGCCCTATCAAAATGCCCTAAAGTTTCATATTTAACCATATTTTATTTGGAATTTTTCATCTCATTATGAGGTGCAATGCTATATCGATTTCAACCGCTGCTATTTTAGCTGTAGCGGCTGCTACACAAAACTGTTCCACTTGCATGTTCTATAGTGGCGCGGGGCCATACTGTTCAGCTGCAGCGTTATATTGCGCTATTGACTATACAGTAAAATTGTTTGTACTGTAAAATTGATAACTCGATTATCCTTTTTTTTTTCCTAGTAGGCGAATTATTAATATCAACTAAACATTTATGATATTTTTGTACTGGGTATCAGATCACTTGAGAATTCATGATAGGAATTTCTGAATGCTCGAGTTATTTGTGCTCAGATCTTCTGTTTATAAGCTTTTGGCTGGCAGTAAATAAACATATAAAATTTACTATTAAGTGGAGATTAACAAAACTGCTAAGTGCATGGATAACTTTCCTTAGATACATGGCTAACTATGTACATGAATCTGAAAATAATTGCTACAATTCCTAATACTAATAATATTAATTCTAACAAGATCCTGATGTTTTGTTTTTCATTTGAATCAGGCCACTGCAGAAGTTCCTTATACTGAACTCCCTCACAAGATAACAGGATTCTTCAAGAGTTATCAAACTAAGGACACCCAGTCAACTCCTTTAGTTCAAACAGTTCCTCAATTCTCTCTGCAGATAGATGGGAATTTTGATCATGACTTGGCCATCAATCTATCTTCAATTGAGCTTCTAAGAACTGTAGTTGAGCAACAGGTTCAGTTGATTCATCAGAGATCTCATGCTCACATGGGTGCACAGAAGAGGGACAAAGCCTACGAATCAATTGAAGTTTGTAAAGATAAAGTAACTCAGAGAAAAGAAAACGAACCAGCCAATGAGAAGAAGGGTGAAGTTCAATTTCCTGAGTCCTTGACAAAAGTTCCACAACCTAACAGTAGGTCAGTGAAGGGAAAGTCAAATCTTTTAATGGCAATATCCACATTTGGCTATCAAATTCTTCTATACCCTCATTTTGCTGAACTTTGTTGGGTTACTTCAAAGCTCAAAGAAGGTCCTTGTGCTGATGTGAGTGGACCATGGAGGGGATGGCCTTTCAACTCCTGTATAATTCGTCCTAAGAATTCACAAGACAAGGTGGTAATTGCCAGTAGCTCTGGTGGCACTAAAAGCACCGGTAGCTCTGGTGGCACTAAAAGCAAAGAAAGTGCTGGTTTAGTTAGAGGCTTGGTTGCTGTTGGTTTATCAGCATACAAGGGTGTTTATAAATCAGTTAGGGAAGTTTCCTTTGAGGTAAGGAAAGTTCTCGAGATCTTAACTGAGATGATTAATATGAAAACTCAAGCCGGGAGAAACAGATATCAATATCTCCGTATTTTATCACAAGTGGCTTATTTCGAAGATATGGTCAACAACTGGGCTTATGCATTGCTTAGGTATTTCTATTTCGCCTTTAGGATCTGTTTAGATTGACTTATTTGAGCTTATCTACTAACGTAAGCATTTGCAAGACTGTTTGGAAGAGTTTATAGAAACAACTTATGACATGTCCATAAGCTGTTTTCAGTTTATTTCTATAAGCTCTCTAGGATAGCTTATGAAAACAGTTTATAGCTCAAATAAAATCATTATGACTTTTATTTTATTTTTTGTTATAAAAAAAGCTTATTCATAAGTTGTTTATTCAAACAGGACTTCATGTACATGTTTGTTTTTAAGCTTTTTGTAGGGGTTAGGTCTCTTAACAGTTATTCCTTCCATTTCAGTCTTGATCAGGATTCTCCAGAGCTTGCAGCAAAGGTTATACCAACAGCTGGCGGGTCTTTAAACAGTCATCTCCCATGTGAAGACCGTCACCAACCCGAAGGTGAGGATTTCCCTTTGATTGTTCCTGCTGATGGTGATGATTTGGAGACACTAGAGAGAAGTCCTAAGGGAGTTCCTACCGCAACAACCGAGTGTCTTTCCTTGAATGACATAAATGATAATTTAGGTAATACTGATCGTGATGGCCAAAAAGAATGTTCTGAAGGATCTCAGCCTAACCATCCTTGTCCGGATACGCATATAAACGATTCTTGTCTTGCAAACCAACCTCCACATCCATCCTTGAATCAGGAGAATGGAGTATTATCTGAATCAGTAATTGCTGCAGATGGAGAACTTGGAATGTCGAAAGACTTGAATAAATCCACATGCACTCGCCCTGCGATTGTTTCTGAAAATGGATTTCACACAACCTGTGAACAAGAGAGTGTTGAGATCGGTGGTAACTCTAAGTCAAGTGATGTTGAATCTGATAAAAATGAGAATACTGAAGATATAAACGCCTCTTCAAGTAAGGACAAGGGTCCAGATGAATCTGGGTTTGTTTGCTTATATCAATGTTGCCCTCAATGCCTCCACAACCTCTATAATTTGACACACAAAATACTTGTTTGCGAGTGGGGATCAAATAGAAGCCATTGGACAGTAGAAGATGTCCATGATGCTGTTTCTTTATTATCCGTGGATCTTATTTCAGCAGTTAGAAAATGTTACATGGCAGAAGATTTCACCGATTTATCTAGTAACAAAACATCTGTTAAGTGTTTCAATTCGATAACATGTAACACTGAAAACCAAGGCAAGGATGTTGTGCTGACAGAATGCATTTCTCACTCGGCTAGTCAAGAGACAAGTGTAAGCAAAGACGCAGACGTGAATGAAGCAGTGAAGCTTGATTTGAAATTTGTATTCAGAGATGGTGTGCTAGTTCCTATGGACCCTGCAAAGGATGACCCTCTTCACTGTAAATTTGAGAAATTGTGTCTTTGTTCTCTGATAGAGTTAATAGTAAAGACTAAGGGCTCTTTAGATTAAGCTATATTATTTTTTTATTGCCTTGAATGCTTAGCAAAATTTTGGTGCTTGTGCAGCAGTTGTAAGTAATTTTTTACTATTAGATTAAGTTATAGTTTTGAGTTTTTACTTTTTACCTCAGGAAATTTCCATGGAACTTCTTTGAGTGGTTTTATTTCATCAGCAAAATATAGATGTCTTCAATCCTCCCATCTCAAATAGCTTTTCCAATTTGATTATTACTGCTCAAGGTAACCAAATATTTAATAATCATTTTTAGTTTTATATTTTAGGCTTAAATATTTTTTAGTTCCTGGAAGTATATAAGGATTTAAAACATGTTCAAGCCTATTTTTTTGACATGACGACAATATGAAATTTAAAATGTTAAAATAATTCCAACTTTTGTTTCACTCTGTATAAGTTTGTACTTAGTTTAAACAAATGTCTTTTATAAGACTCGACCAATGTTATATCAAACAGTATTTTCGGTTAGTTGAATTTTTTTTCCTTACAATTTGGTTAAGTTGAAATCTACACTTCAAAATAATATTCATTGGTTGAACAAGGAGGCTTTCATATTTTTCTTAGATTGAAACCCAATTCAAGCATATCACAGTCATCATAGACATAGGCCCCGTTTGGATTGGCTTATTTTGAGCTTATGTGAGCTTATCTACTCCCATAAGCTTTTTTAAAGGTGTTTGGGTAAATAAATAAAAATAGCTTATCATAGTTTCATAAGCTGCTTATGCCAT
>Ga0315913_1006779_pt1 | contig 13823 bp, 7 predicted proteins | sample MpolsnodulesMG_FD_207736 | JGI IMG/M metagenome (GOLD analysis project Ga0315913, IMG submission 207736) | Medicago polymorpha root nodule microbial communities from Los Angeles, California, United States - small nodules | ecosystem: Host-associated > Plants > Roots > Nodule | place: USA... | reverse complement strand
TCTTTGTTTTTTCCCTTCAAATCCGTGAGAATATTCCTAGGCGCCGCCAAGCTCTTTGTCATGTCGATAACTCTTTGCTTCTCCTCCGCTTTTAGTCGACCCACAAGAAGGTGCCCGGATAACTTTGGCGCCAAGTCATGGTTGTAAATTCCACAAAGCATTGCAATGCATCAATCTTGTGTTTTTTTTCAAAGAAGCATTTCAACCTAAACGGACAATTACATTTCCTTGAGCCCATGCCTTCAAGCTTCGGTTTCTTCCTCATCTTAGGTGGCTTGTATTCACCACTCCTCTCACATTTCATCGTCATGTATGGCGTTATTGTGCTAGATTTATCTATAGAAATAGTGAATCCGACCCTAGCCGCTTGTTGATGAATCCAATCAAGTAATTCTTCTCGATCTTTCAATCTTTCATTTGTTGTAAAAAATGACCCGGTGTTTACTTCAATAACACGAACACCGGTAGGTACCGATTTAGGCTTCTCTTCAAAGTTACCGGTAGGTACCGGTTTTGCTTGGTTGTGAACTATGTGAGCTTGAAAAGGAATTTTCACTTTAAACTCCACTTCTTTGGTTGGTTTGACATCGTCGGATGCTACGCCGGAACCTACGCCTACGCCAGAAGCTTTGCTTTTGGCCGGTTTAGGTTCAACGTTATCCTCCCCCATATTTTCAACCATCTCACTCAATGTCTATTCAATAAAAAAATAACAAAGAAAAAATAAATAAATAACTTGTGCGCAAAGCAAAGCAAGGAAAAAAAGTGACATAAAAGTTCAAAATTTGGGCATCACAGTAGCGTGAGTTAACTCATGTTGCCCAACAACTAGCGTGAGTTAACTCACGCTGAGCCTTACACCTACTGGAAAAAAAAACGTAACTACCAGAAAAACCAGGATAAATGGAAGAGTTTTGACGGTACATTAATGTTTGATGAGAGTAGAAACTTGTTTCCTGACGATTTGCAATGATTTGGAATGAAGATTTTGACCCAAAAATTTGCACTTTTTGGGTTTTTGGAGGTGAAGGGAAAGAAAAAATGGAGTTGTGTGGTTGTCTGCTGGGTTTTGAACGAAAATAGTACACAGCGTGACTTAACTCACATAGGGGCGAAACCGTAAATATTAATAGGAATGTTCACTTCAAGGTCTTTAAGTTGATGTTCACTTCAAGATTTTGAACAAAAATAGTACACAGCGTGACTTAACTATTTAAGTTGATGTTTATTATGATTTTTTTGGAGAGAAGTTGATGTTTATTATAATTGGGTAATGAACATTCCTATAATTTATATGGTTTATTGGGCTTGTTTTAATTTGAAAGTCAATAACATAAATTTTCAATCAAAATTTTATAAAAAATACAAGGTTCAAAGTTTACAAGTTTTTTTTAGAGATGTTTATTATGATTTTTTCGAGGGAATGTTTATTATGATTAGCAAATACTAAACTGAATATTCATTAAATAATATAGCAATGTCACCACTTATTATTGTAAAAAAATAGCATGAACTAAGGTGTTTTGTTTTTCTATAAACCTTACAAACAAAACCACATGAAGCGGAGTGGAGTGGAGGTATGAGGGTTCAAATCCCAATCATGACGTCCGGCCTAACAATTTCGGCATTTTTATCAGTTGAGTTTGTGTAAGTTTATGATGACTTTGTCATCTCGTTTATCTACCAAAAAAATAAACACGAAACGTATCCAACAACACAACACAGAGTCTCTTTCACACGATTACACGGCAAAACAAAACTTTCCTTTAATAAAACCAATCACGTTTTGAGATTCAAAATCTCATCTGGGTTTGAGATTTTTTTAGGGGTAATGTTATTCATTGTTGGCTTTAAATTTTTCATATTTCTTTTTTTAAAATCTCTTGATTGAAAACAAAACATAATTTTTTTATTCTCAAATTTATCAAAATCTCATCTGTTTTTTTTAGTTGGTTACGTTTTGATTGATTTGATATGAATTTAAATGCGGACCTACTAGAAAATGGATATATGGTGACATTGGTCCCATTTTAATCAGCTTAAAGAATATATATATTTCCTTCCAATTACTCAGACGGAGGGAGAGAAATGGATGTGGAACATCAACGCGGCGAAGGTCCAGCAACGAACGATCGATGTTCAATCTGTCACGAAAACTTCCAACTCCCATGTCAAGCAAATTGTTCTCACTGGTTTTGTGCAAACTGTATCATCCAAGTTTGGCAATACTCTTCTTCTCTTAAACCTTGCAAATGTCCTCTCTGTCGTCGTCCTATTAATCTTCTTGTTCCCACCGGCGTTGACAACAATGACGATTATGAGCAGGATCGTCTGATTGTGGCTGATATTCAGAGATATAATCGTCTTTTTGGTGATCAATCTAATGCTAGTATTACCCAAAGAATACTTGATCGTCGGTTTCTTTTAAGGATACTTTTTAGGGATTCTGTAAACCTTAATACTCTTGTTATCAGAGCTCGTGTCTTCATTACGGTTAGTTCTTCATAACTCATCAACTATTTTTTATACTTTGTTGTTGTTCTTGTTGTTTATATTCATATTATCATTAGGTAGTTGTGGATCATGTCGGACTTGAGATCCTTAGTCGGAGTGTTGGAGATAACTTTGAACCGTTGCTCCTATGATCGATAGCTTCCTTCTTCTCCGGATGGGAATTGTCTATGTTGCATGTGTACAGGTACATACAGATACGAGAATACGACAATTTAAAAAAAAAAAAATGAAACCCTATTGACATCATTCCAGAAGGTACCTATAGTAGTAGAATATGTATATTGATTTCAATTTCAATTCAAATTATTACTTAGCTATATTGTCAAATTACTTACCTATTGAACATCGAATATTGGATTTAGCAAGAGGTTAATAAAAAAGCTCCATTTGAGTTCCAATATTCTGCAGAGCCAAAAGAATTATTAAATTTATCTTTACCATAGTTAATACATGCAAGTGGCTATAAATACTAAGGGTCCCCCAATATGGACATCTTGCTTAATCGTACCAACATGGTATTTATTAGCTTATCCATTTAAACAAAAAAAAAAATGAATACCACAGATTCTCTAATATGGACCTCTTATTGCTGGTCCCCCGATTTATAACAAGCAATAGGTATTTTTACCTTACCTCAAAAATAAACGAAAAAAAAGTACGGTGAGGCCTACATTACCTTCTCATGATTTGGAGGTATTTACCCTCTTATGATATGAACCAATCAATTTGTGTGAAGCCTATATTATCATTTACATAAATTTTTTGTTATTTGCATCTTTACCCCATATCCAATTAATGTGTTTTTATCTTTCCAATCAAAAATTTAAGAAGATATTTTATTTCCACATTTCATTTTTTTAGACAAATTTTGTTCTTCTTTTTTCTTTATTGTTTTTTGTTTCACTTTTTTATTTTTCTACAAATTTTTGACGTTACAACCATATCTCGTTGTTTATTTAAGCTTGGGTCCAAAAAAAAAAAACTTTCAAAACGTTATTTTTTCGAATATCAATTAGATTATTATATATTATCATATGCTTGTATCTATCGATATTAGTCTCAACGTTATTTTATTTTATTTGATGACTAAATGCTATTAACCCAAACAATTTTTTTTTTGACAAGTTAAAAAAAAAACGAAGACTCGTTTTAGTTCTTGAGAAAATTGTAAGACCTAATTCAGTCTAAAAAATATATAATTCACTTTTATTTCCTAATAAATATAAACAGACGCAACTTGGTCACTATTTTCTTTAATTTTTTTTTATTGATGAAAGAAAGATAAAGGAAAGAAAATAAGATACAAGCAAATTTTTTTAAAAGATAGTAGCAATTATTTAGTAGTATAGTATAAGAGAAAATTAAATAAAATCATGATAGGAAAGACATGTGTATTTATAAAGTGGAATAAATATACTTAAACAAAAAGTAGATATGATAAAAATAAAAAATTAATTATTTCATTACAATAAATACAAAATATATTCCTTAACATTTTTTAAAATATATCATCCAATTCAGGAGAAGTCGAACCTTTTTCGGTTAATGTGATAACCACAATTTGACTGATCTTTATTTAAGTCTCATTGTAGCTCATACAATCAAGCATAAATTTCAAACCATTGTCAAAAAAGGAACAAGCCACATTTCGACTAATCAAAGGTTAAGTCACGCAATAGTTAATCTAATTCAGAAGAAAGCTCAAACCTTTGTCATAAAATGTTTTGGACCGGCTAGAAAGTTAATCCAACGTTGACATGTGGACAAGAAGTTCGTCGAATCAACACACGTCACTTGGACATACAACGTAATCCTGGTGCACGCCACCACACCTAAGCACACCCCCATGCATCAGACACCGTATACGTATCCTCCAACGACCTCCTAATGAAGCGTCACACTTCACTGAGACAGTTATTCTCATACACGCCTATATAAGGGTGATATTTCTTCACCTTCAAGGTTCGATTCACTTTTCTCACACTTTTTACAAACTCCTTCTCATTTCCTATACTGACTTGTGCATCAGAGAGCCAACGTGCATGCATGCACCTTTCGTCCCACCGTGAAGACTCGCCGCCACCGTACCGGAGCACTTTTCGACATCGTTGCCTCCATCAATTCCTCATTGGACATATCATTTGCAGGTACCTTTCTGATCGTGAAGACTCTTGCAGACGGATAAAATGCACAAGGTCGTTCCTACGAATTTGAAGGCTCGGTTCTGTAGATGAAAAGAGACCCGTAATAAAAAAGTGGTACACCCAAAGGTGAAAATCACTACCGTATACATGAGGAACCTCGAACCACCCTCCCAAAAACACACCCACTTAACACTTAGCAGTACTATTGGACTATAAATTTATTTGTTTAGGCTCATGCCTTGGGGAGGCCCAGTTCCATTGTGGTTTGCACACCCCAAGGCCCGGCCCTGAAAATGCATTGGTATTTTATCATATTTAATTAATGGATGCAAACATGAAAGTAATGATATTGGTACTTAGAGTTTATAATAATAATTAGAGGTCATTTGTTGAGCTATTTACTACATAAAATGACTATTTTAATTCTAAATTGTTGTAGCACATGTGCATGATAAATTAAAAAAATAATAATAAAATAGGTATTGGCTTGAGACCTTGAAGTGTGTTTTTCTCAAGTTCTGAGGTTTTATTCTCTCCAGTTTCAATTTCGATGGTCTAGTTTAACTTGTTCAAAACAAAAAAACCAAAAAAAAAAAATTAAATAAAAATTAAACTTATTGAATTAAATTATTTTATATTTAAAATTTAAATTCAATTATGATGCTAAAAGATAAAAAGGGATAAACTCATTAAACATTATTTTCAAAATTTGGATTCAAAGATAATTTGGTCGTATTTTTATGCTAAATGGAAAATAAATTTTATTTTTATGCTAAAATAAAATTAGTAAATGAGGGAAAGGTGAATCTCATATGATTTAATCTTTTGGACAAATCTGTCTTTTTATTAAAGAATACTACACTGAGAATAGAATTAGTATGTCTAATTTTAGGTTTACCAACTTCGAGTAGGCTTTGGTTTATGTCATCCTCCTTTTCTTTCCTCTCTTTTATTTGAATGAATTTTGAGGTTGCAATACTTTGGTGCACCTCCCCTTTTGCTTAAAAAAAATAAAAATATTAACAAGGGAGTCACATGTGTATATAAAAAAAAATACTCCATATTTTTTTATTGAAAATATAAAAAATATAAATTAATAAAAGCAAACAAAAGTATAACAAAATTGTATGTTTAATATAAAATAAACAGGTTCGATACAAATTTACTATTTAAACTTCTTAATATGAGTAAGTTTAACATGTACAAACTTGTACACGATAAAAAAATCATATAACAAAAGCCGAGTTCTATGATTTTAGAAATTTAGGTGTTTTGAAATATATTTTTTTTTGACAAAAATGTTTTTTAAATTCATTAATTGAATAACATTTAGACCAATATCTTCTTTATTCTTATTAAATAAACAATTTTTAGACTAATATATTTATATCTTGGGAAAAAAATAATGTTTAATCATCATGTCAAAAAACTAACGTTTAAACTAGTATTGAAATATAAACACATGAAATTTTTTTTTTGGGTACAAGGAAATATATAATCTAACTGTTGTAAAAGAAAATAACGTTTATACTATTTTATTTTTTTTAGATCTTTCTAGGGTAGAAAAATAATGGATTTTGTGAATTTTATAGAGAAGAACCAAGATTGAAAAAACAACAAAACATGGTTTAAAAAAAGATGAAAAAAAAGTAAAGAAAATAATAATAAAATATGTCTAAACAATTGAAATGAGGCAACGAAGGTTTTATTAGATTTTTTGATCTAAAACATAAAGACACATTAATTGAATGTAGGATGAGTATATAAATAACAAAAATATATTCAAAATATGTAAAATATAATTATATATTTGACTTTAATTAATGTTGTTCATATTGTTTATGCTAACTTGTGTCTTAAGGTACATGTTAAACGACTTAAAAGTATAAACATTCTCTTAAATTTTGTGCATTCAGTTAATTAAAAGTAAAAAAGTTAAATTTAAATGCATTGATTACGAGAGAATATTTTTACTTTTGACTCGTTAAACTGTGAGTTAAGGACACAAGTTAACATTTTCCTTATTAAATATATTAAATTCATATTTTTTGTGTTTTTTAAGTGACAATACTCCTTTGTTTCATTTTTGTTGAAAACTTTGTACTATATACTCCCTCGGTCTCAGTTTAACTGAAATAGTTAACAATTTCACATAGATTAAAAAAAGTGTATAAATGAAAGAGAGAGAGAAATGTTTTTGATTGTCTATCAAGTATTGGTGCATTCTTCTTTATCATAACCATTTCACTTTTTAATACAACATTAATTACTTTTTTACAATTATAACTCTAATTAATACGACTTTCACCATCTTTAATTCAATATATTCTGTTTTACATTTATTTATTTTTTACAAATGGATCAGTTATTATGAAATGGAATGAGTAACAGATTTGATAAAAACTCACAAAAGTGATTCGCTAGGTACCTCCTACTCTTAAATCATGAAACTCATTCCAGTTCCTATTAGGCTTTAAAGTTGGAAAAGGTGAAGTAGTGAATGCACGAAATATAGTGATACATACTCATTCTGGTTACTATTATAAGCAAAAATTAACTTTTTAGGTTTATTCAATTAATGTATATTTGGTCTACATTATTGACTAAATACATCATTTATTAAATGAATCTAAAAAGTTGACTTTTGCTTATAATAGTGATCAGAGGGAGTACATGTTAACGATTATGTTTTGATTGATAATATGCGGTAGAATGGAATAGACTTGTTACATTATTTGGTTTTTAAACTAAATACATCATTTATTAAATAAATTTAAAAAGTTGACTTTTACTTATAATAGTGATCGGAGGGAGTACATGTTAACGATTATGTTTTGATTGATAATATGCGGTAGAATGGAATAGACTTGTTACATTATTTGGTTTTTAAAAAAAAAATTAATGTAATAAAATGGAATATAATGGAACGTGTACCATCTCATACCACTAGTTCACTACTTATCATCGTTTTTTGTTCCATCCAATTTGGGAGAATGAGATGGAATCATCTTTTGATTTCTTTTTAATTATTAAAATACTATTTTACAATTGTGTTTTATTAATTTTTCAATCATCTTTTATAATGTTTTTTTGAACTAGATATATTTTATCATGTTCTTCGAGTTCAGCTGTTTTTCCTCCATCTGCATGCTTATTTCATTCACTTCTTTAAGATACAGACGTATGAGTATTAGATTAAAGAACTCAAAAAAAAAATTCAAAACAATTGGATTAAAAAAGAATGTCAAGTCATGCTCAAATAAAAAGGGCATGCTCTATAATTGATATGTACGGTACACATTTTAGTAAAAGATAATACTCCTTCCGTTTCATAACGAGTGACTCTTGATAATTTTTACACAGAAGTGTATAAATGAAGAGAGAAAATGATTCTTTTACAAAATTATTTTTTCATGTATTGGTATAATCATCGCTATCATAAATGCATCGTAAAATATATTAACTTTAAAGTAATATTAATAAGAGGATAAAATTGAAAAAGAAATAATTAATAATATCTTAAAAATCAAAAGGTCATTCAGTTTAGAATAATATTCTTTTTTACAAATGGGTCGATCATTATAAGATAAAGGGAGTGTGTATTACTTCTGCATAATAATGTTTTTGAATAAGGATAAAAATGAATTTAGAAAACAAACTCAAGCATGTATCAATATCATTCTAAGTGTATTTTTGAATCATACTTATTCTTCACCAAAGTGAATTTACAATCACTTGCAAACTTTTATCTTTATGTAAGAACTTGTTTAATCTTCTTTGGGGGTGTAAAGAAGGATTAAGTGAGTATTAGTAGTCTGAACAGAACGTAAACTCATGTAAGCATGTCGAGGCATTGAGAATACTACTTAAATGTCATTCAACAACATTCAACACCCACTTTTTCAATTCTCAACACTCCATATTATTTTCTCTCTTATTTAACATTCATTCAACTTTTACTCTCTCCAATGCTTTTTCATTCAACACTTTACTCCACCACCTTTTATTTCTTATTCTTATTTAATTTTATATTTTTGTTTTTATAATTACATAAAATACAATTATCGATTATAATTAAATTAAAAAACACTTAACAATTTTTTTTTTGTTTTTTGTAAAAACAAAATTTATTTAAATAATTTATTTTTATTTTCTTAACAATTTATTAAAACTTCACTTAGTTTGCTAATAGAAAGATAATAATAAGATTAAGATAGTGAAAAATTTGGTTTTTTTCTGTGTCCAAATCAAATGAACTAAGTCTCTATTTATAAATAAAAAAAATCATGAATTTTGGTAAAAAAAAAATTAAAAAAAAAATTGCAATGAAATAATTGAGTTCAAATTATTAAGATGGTAAAAATTCAGACAGCCAATTACGAACTGTCAAGTGTCACCACTTATCCTCTCACCAACTTTCTCTCTCCGCGTCTGCTGCTTCACTTTCCACTGTCGGCGCGTGTGACACACGCGCCTGTTTCAGCAAACCGAAACGCGCCACGTCGCCATTTGTCTGCAACTTCAACATGTTGAAACCATTCAACATCTCTTTCCTCTACTACCACATGTTGAAAGTGGAATTCAACACCTTCATTGCATATGGTCTAAGTTGAAGGCACAGAGAAGCATTTTTAAGAACCATATTAGAAAATTCCACAATTTGTGGGGATTGAACTAACTCACATTGAGTGCACCATGATTATCTTGTGTGTTATACTCTCTTATCCATACTCTTTGTTTATATTTAGATCATTAAACTTATATCACACACCAAATCACTTTAATTGGATATTTATGCACTTCCATGCTTCATAATCATTTTTGTCTATTCTCATTCTAAAGTTCAGTTTAAAAGATAAAAAATTAAAAGGGTCGCTATTTAATCCTCATTTTCTTGTGACTATTATTTTAACTTCATGGTGGTTTGGACTAAGAACACTGAAACCATGAATGAGTCTTTTTTCATGAAATTATACGGCATCTAGTACATAAACCGAATGGTCTTTGGTGCAGGGTTTTGTATTCAAAGTATGTTAGGGAGTATGATCTACAAGTATCAATTGGTATTCAGATTATGACTGTTGTAGCAGATGACCAGAAAATGATTAATCTGCAAAACAATAAAATGTGAAATAAAACCTGAGGCGTGACTATGTCACTGGATTAAGGAATCATCCGCGAAATTGCGCAACTTCCCCAGGATACAACATGTTCTTCTTGGCGATAATCATACCGAGGCTATCAGGACACGAGAATTAAACAGACACGAGGTAACTCAGGCACTTCGTAAATATTGAAAGAAAGTATGTAAACAATATTTTCTAGTGAATGTGAGTTGTTACTAGCTTTTTAGAAGGTTTTCAAGGTCTGTCCCTCAAAACTAAAACTGCTATAATATAATTGTTGAGTAAGGTGTCGCATAACCGTTTCCCAAAATTATGCAACGTATATTTAATATTAATACTAATACTAACGTGGGAGAATTATATGGAATAAAGATGCTCATAAAAAGGAACACGTTCAAATAAGTATAAAACCAATAGTGGCTAGAATCATGGGCATATGAAAAATGAGTTAGCAACCTGTATACCAAGTCAAATTTCATTTAGCCACTTTTCATTAAGGCGTTAAAATAAAAGATTTTACCAAAATTAAATTAAATCTTCCAATTAAAAAGGCCAAAGAAAGCTCCAAAAGATTTTACAATAACAAGTACTTTTGAAATATCCAAAAAATACAACAGTGACTTCCCTCTCTAGAAAGCTCTTGCCTTATAGTTTGGGAATATTTTCATCGAAACACTTTATGGCAAGTTGGTGATGATAAAAAAAAATCATGATTGGTTTGATAAGTAAATTTATGGTGAACAATGCAATCCACCATGTTCAATCTTCTTTTGTAGTGATCGATAACACTTTGAGGGTATGTGTTATCCTTAATGCATGCTGTAACTGTGACGAATACCACTCTTCAAAATGAAGTCTTTATGTGGTTAGTGGCTCGTTAGAGGATTCTTACCAATCTTCAAATAAATAAATGGAATACAAGTATTTCGACTATTTGTTCATGTTATAATAAGAATGACGAGTCAATGTTACATATTCTTCATGATTGTATTTGTATGCATGTTACTCAAATTTGTTTTCGAATTATAGATTCTAAAAATAGTACTACTTGCTTTATTCTCGAGTGGGACGAAGGAGTGGATCTTTTAGAATATGTAGAGATAAAGGGAATGCAACAACTAGCGTATCTTTTTCGACTGTATGGTGATTTGTTGGTCTTTGTGGAATTGGAGAAACTGATGTATATTTGAGGAGGGATTTCATTGTCCTTTTGAGCAAACTATGGATATTCTTAATCTTTTGCAAGGATATGCTCATAAAACTGGCAATTTCGAGCTAGCATGGAAAGAAGAAGCTAAGCAGGTAATTGTGGAGAATGATTCACAAGTTTTGATCCATCACATAAGGAGAATGATGCACATAATTAGAACGTTAAAGCGGTGATAAGAAAACATAAGTGCAAATTCGCTAGCTAACTTCAATCTCAATTTAGCATATTTTGATCTTATGGTCCTCAATCTGCTAGAGAAAGAGTTATTGTAATCGTTGTTTGAAGATAATAGTAGGGTTTTTATACCTCGTAGTGTTATTATAGTTTCTTAGTTTTTTCTCCCCAGTTTTTTATGGGTTGGTTGAATGAGTTGGGTATTTATTAGTAATTATTTTACAACAAAAAATAGATCCAATTAAAAAAAATGTCACGTCATTTTAAAGTGTCACTTTGTCACTTCTGGATATACATATATTCATTTTTCCATTGTTTGATCACATTTAAGACCAAAAAAAAATGAAGGTATTTGAAATAATAGATATTGGATAGAAATAGTTGCATGAAAGCGAACCACATTCAAAGACTTATATTTAACTAGCGAAAAGATGGGCACGTAAGTGTCCGTCTTTCCGCTCTTTTTATTACACTAACGTTTGAAAATTATTAACGGTGTTTTTTTTTATGAAATTTTAATTTAGATTAAAACTAAAAATATAAATGTTTGTTGCTTTCAAGTTATAACAAACCAAACTAATCATGATTATTTATTTCAATAACACCAACAATATAAAAAAATATAATTTTTTTTTAGTGACACCAACAACGATCTTTATTATAGAAAAAAGTTGTTTAAGGATATAATTGGGATGGTGAAAAAGTAAGTATAAATATACTCATTTAGTTTGTTACACTTTTTAAATGATAAAGGAAAAAAATAGACATATATATACTCATATCGTGTTTGTTACATTTTTTTTAATATTTAAATTTATTCTTATCTATTTGTTACATGTATTATTTGTATTGAAAATTAAGGGTATTTTTGAAAAGGAAAAATCCAACCCAAAAGTACTGAAAGATGTAGTTTTCTTTATATATAGTATAGATATAAAAAATTGAGCAAATGACATAAAAAAAACTAAAAACACAATTAATCGTAATGTTCGGAGTTCAGAGAAAATCTACAATAGATTGGATCATTTTGACTAAGAAAAATCCATAAGTGAGATTGAAATCACATCCTAACATAAAACTTTTAGACATTAGGTATATTAGTCATCTCACTTGTATGTTGTTGAATATCTATTATTACATTCAATGTAGAAGTTTAATTCACATGTTACGTTACTATATTTTCCTTAATTATGAGACTTTTTGTGTCTGTGATAGGGTGGGATAGCCAAATAAGATGAGAGGTCTAACATTGTCAAATATGTGGGTTCATATAGGTTTCATAGCAGATGCCTTTTTCCCTTTCTTTCATGAGAAAAGAGAAAATAAATTAAATATATATATATATATATATTAAAGAGAAATTTGAACACAAGGGAAAAAAATAAGGAATATTTGTTTTATCTGTGAGAGCATATATGAATAGAATGAATTATTGATAATTTTATGAATTTCTAAATGAGTTAAAAATTACTGAGTAACTATACTACCAAAATAATAGACTAATTTAAAATGCCAAATCATTTATAATTATAATAATTTATAATTATAATCCTACAAGTTCTTTAATAAATTTTCCCTCCAAAACTTCTCTTTTCCCTCCAACTAATCTATAAATTTTCCCTCCAAAACTTCTCTTTTCCCTCCAACTAATCTCTTTCTATTAATTAAATTAAATTAAATTAAATAAAAACTCCCTTTCTATTAATTAAATAAAAAATAATAGTTCCCATGAACTTAACTCAGTTGGTATGGATAATGCATAATATATGCAAGGTTTGGGGTTCGAACCCCGGCCACCAAAAAAAAAAAATTCTCTTTCTATTAATTAAATAAAAAATAAATTAAAAAAACTACCCACTTTCCTTTTAATAAAGAAGTAGTGGCATTTTTTAGATGAAAAAGGTAGTGACATTTTATAAACTTTTTTTACAAAAAAAAAATCTACACAACAATTGAAAAAAAAAATACAAATCATGGAAAAAAATTTGCTACCATCACTCTCAAAGAACTTTTTTTTTTTGAAGAAAAGCTCTCAAAGAACTTCCCACAACAATTTACCTCATTCACAATTAAATATGTTTTTTTTACAAGAAATTAAATTTAATAGGTTAACCTATGTCCAAGAAAAAGAATTTATTGTCACCATTCTCTTCTATTTTTTTCCAATTAATTAATTAAAATTAAAATCATCATCCTTATTTATTAATTTTATTAAGTCTGTAGCAACTTAACCTAATATTTTTCCTCTAATTTATTGTATTAGGTTAGCAGTAATTTAACCTAACAAATTCCATCTGAAAAAATGCATCGCACCAATTTCATTTCTATCCTCTTGCCTTTTTTTTGACAATATATTGTACACTTATGTCTTTTTTAACAATATTTTGCACACTTATTTAATACTAAAAAAATGCATCGCTATCATGTTGCCTTTTTTTTTTGACAATATTTTGTACACTTTGCCTTTTTTCCTTTGACAATGTTTTGTACACTTATGCCTTTTTTTTTGACAATATTTTGTACACTTATTTAATACTAAAAAAATGCATCGCACCAATTTCATTCCTATCATGTTGCCTTTTTTTCTTTGAGAATATTTTGCACACTTATTTAATACGTTTACAAACAGAATACCCTAATTTTCATGCAAACTCG
>Ga0315913_1006774_pt1 | contig 13828 bp, 6 predicted proteins | sample MpolsnodulesMG_FD_207736 | JGI IMG/M metagenome (GOLD analysis project Ga0315913, IMG submission 207736) | Medicago polymorpha root nodule microbial communities from Los Angeles, California, United States - small nodules | ecosystem: Host-associated > Plants > Roots > Nodule | place: USA... | reverse complement strand
ACAAGGGTAGATGTAGCTACATATGTCTATGATAGCTTTGCAAAGGATGAAGAAAAGATGAAGATTCAATGCCTAGATCCATGATGTCTCAACAAATCTTGGGTTGAATCTACTCCTAACTACCTTACTTTGTGTTTCTCTCTCAAGAAAAGCCCTAGTCTCTCTAGAAACCAGAAAAATATCAAAACAATGTAATAATGGTGTGGAAGGAGAAGAGAAAGCTATTTATATGGGCCAAATTCGTGCCTGCACGCTTAAGCGTGCCCCCTGGAAATCTTCCTTTGTCCAATTGGGAACAACCACGTGTGCCTTATCCACTTGCATCTGATGAAGTTCACTTGAGTGTGCGAGAAGCGTGCAATCAGCGTACATGTCTGAGCTCTCGACATTGTGTACGCTTAAGCGTACAACAGGTCGCTTAAGCGTACCGATGGAAACTTTGATAAGCGAACCACAAGCGTACTGAAAGCATACATGAAGGTTGGCTACTGGAACTAGTACGCTTACGCGTACGAGAGGACGCTTAAGTGTGCTCTCTGAATCTGGGAAGCGTGCTGGCAGCGTACCAATAGTGTACATGAAGCTGCTCTCGACATTGTGTACGCTTAAGTGTGCTGAGGACGCTTAAGCGTACTGACTTTAGTTCATCAGCTTCTTCCTTGTCCCTTGCTTGTAATTTCCTGCATACAAAGGGAGGGAATCAGGCATGTAAAGCATAAATGGTAAAAGAACACAATTTGGTAGCTTTTCCTTAGATAACCTGCAGAACAAGTCACTAAAATGCCTAGACTAACACATAAAATATGTTACTTTTGAGCACTTATCAAACACTCCCTAACTTAGCTTTTTGTTTGTCCTCAAACAAAAGAATCAACAGGAAACTTACAAGGCTTTGGACAAGATTTTCAGCACAGTGTCAAGCAGTTCAAATCTTCAAAACTTGCCAGGTGGTGATTCAAATGTAAATGCGCGGGCAAGCATGAAGTCATCCACTAATCTAAGCACAAACTATGAATGTGAAACAAGTCCTAAGCACAAAAATTTTCTCAACAGTTCAAGTCACAAACATGACTATCTATGAACCACACCTAACACACTTCTTTAAAAGTAGATGAAATACAATAATAACAATAAGTGAGGGTAACGAACACACATCCAACAATCATGCTAACATCTTGATTAAGTTATGTGTCTATCCAAATATCATCTCAAAAAGCATAGAAGCATGGATCAAAAGGTCTATTTAGGGTTATAACTTGGTCAGGTTACAGAAGAAATGTCATATGTGGGGAAATTGAAATCAAAAAGCATATCATAGAGGAACATTCTTTGTATCAACAATTACAATCCATAACCTTGCCTACCAATCATTACAACCCTTGGTGATTAACAATCTATCCAATAACCTTGACAACTTATTCTATTTTTGATTTTTGTTTCTTTCTTTTTCTTCTTTTTCTTTTTCAAATTTACAAACTTTGAAAATTCTAAAATTTGTACAATTCAATGTTGTCAAGTTACTTTAACAATTCACCATGATTCTTGACATAATACACTTCCCTTTCTCCCCAACTTAAATGCAACAAAACTCTACTTGAATGTTCCACTATCCTGAGGCAAGGGACATAGTACAAGAAGGTTAAAGGTTCAACAAAGTAAAATATCGAAGTCCTACAGTGAATCAAACATGAACTGAATTTTTAAAAGATTTCAGGCAATTTCAATAAGCATTGTGCTTATGAATATTGACAGATCATGTTTGAGGACTTGATTCATTTGGCTCAGATTGGGGTATCAAATACTCACTCTTCTCTCGGGTAGGCTTTATGTGGTCAAGTGTCTCACTCAATTTCAAAAAGTGCCTTGATCCTTTCCATGCTTTCATACAATTCAAAACAATTATCGGATTTAACATAACAAAAACGAGTTAAACAATGATTGTCAGTCTCCAGCATATAGTACAACAGTTTGAATCTTAGTTGTTGGAAAGATTATCATAGAGAGGAAGTTAGTCTTAGTAAGATTGTCATTGATAAGAATCTTAGTTGTTGAGAAGATTGTTGTAGAACGGAAGTCAGTCTTAGTAAGATTATCATTGATAATTAGAATCTTAGTTGTTGGGAAGATTCTCATAGAACGGAAGTTAGTCTTAGTAAGACTGTTACATGTAATAATCTTAGTTGTTGAAAAATTCTCATCAAACAGAAGTTAGTCTTACTGGGATTGTGGTAGGTAGGAATCTTAGTTGTTGGGAAGATTTTCATAGAACAGAAGTTAGTCTTAATAAGATTATCATAACTTTTCTATATGGCCACAATTAGGTCCCTTAAATATCACAACTTTTCTTTATGATCGTTCTAAAAAAATTCATCAAATTTGGTTCTTATAAAATTGTCCGCCTACATTTTTTGTCTTCCCCATCAAGTGACTCTAACAGATAATGACGCAACAATGCCGCCTTGATTGTTTTAATGACTACGATTTCAGTTGGTTTATACACATGTCAAGTCTAATTATTATTATTATTATTATTATTATTATTATTATTATTTAAAAAGGTTAAATATGTTTTTGGTCTTTATAAATATACCAATTTTTTGTATCAGTCTCTCTAAAATTATAATTTTTTAATAAAACATGAGTTAAATATGAATTTTTACTTTTTTTGTGTTTAAAAATTCATATGTAATTCATGTTTTGCTTAAAATTATAATTTTTATTGGAGAGATATTTACAATTTTCTATGCAATTTCGTTAAAAAAAAAATAATGTTGCACATGAATTGACTTAAAAATAGATACCAAAAATGATGATTGAAAATTTGATAGTAACTAAAAGTTTAAGAGTAATTTTAGAGGAACTAAAATGAAAAGTTGGTATATTTATAAGGATAAAAAACATATTTAACCATGTTAAAAAATACCATAATATTCTTTAAAAAAACCCATAATATGTAATTACTGATGTTATTTTTATTTATAATTATATAGTTATTATCATTAAAATTAAATCAGAATTAATCAAAAGCATATGAGCAAGCTAGGATTTTTTTTAATTTTTCCAACATTGCCAAAATCAATCTTTGTTAAATGTAATTTTAAAATCAGTTGGACTTTTTAAAAATCAATATATATTTAAAAAATAGAATCTTTGTGGGGCAAGTAACTTGTAAATCTCAGCCATTCAAAATCTCCATAGTATATCTAGTGGTTGACATCCATTTTGCCAAAAAAAAAGAAAAAAATCAAGTCTCCTACGGTAGGAGACCTAAAGAGGTCTCCCACCATAGCCTTTGCCGCTATGTACATACTCAAGCATGAGAGTTTATTGTGGATGTTTTAAGGTATAAATAAAAAAAATTATCAACTGAAGTCTAAATTTTTTAATTTAAGTATTTATATAAAAACTTTTTTTTAAAGATATTTGTGTAAAAACTTAATTTTAACATTTTTTATAAACAGACCGGATCATATGAATTTGGATTAGATGCAATTAGGACCGAGTGTAATTAGATGCAGTCGGATCAAAATTAGATAATAAAAAGTATCTAAAATTTTCTTTTAAATGAGTCAAATTAGCTCACCAAAATTATAATAGAGAGAATTAATTATGACACTTGAAAATTGCATAATCATGAATACACTCGCATAAAAAGGAACCTCGTGATCACCTGGCTTAAAATAAATTAAAAAAATAATCAAAGGGGCTTAAAGTTGGTGCATTCACGTCAAAGAAGCGACGAGTTCTTTTCAAATGATTTATCAATTATCAATTCACTTCTTCACAGCTCAAAATACACACCTATCTCCCTCCATACTCCCCACAAACCAACCTTTATTCAATTTCTTCAACTTCAAGCAACTCATCAATTAAATTATAAGTAAGTGTAAAAAATCCCTTTGTATTGAGATTTTTTTTATATGTTAGACTTTTTTGTTTAAATTGGTAAAATGTTAGTGTTTAGGGTTTATGTAAATTTAATTTTTTTGGTAGTAAATGATCAAATGATTGCATGTTTGCAATGTGAATGTTGTTTAGACTAGGTTTAAGCTCAATGTGGTAGTTTAAAACTTGAAATAACCTAATGAACCAAAATGTATATTTTACACTCTAATTGTTTGTATGAATTTTTTCTTGATTTTTTTTCTTCATTTTTTGTGTTGTGTTGATATGGATGACAACCCATATATGCACAAACTCGACAAGGAGACCATGACCTCTAGTGCACGTAAGGAGAGGCAAGCCACCATATTACTTAAAGGCTCTAAAGCACCGATACTCCAATTTTCAAAATGTACCCGTACCGGGTACTTCGCGGGTACTGGTACTCATACGGTACGCGTACAGTACGCACCCATGACGTACCAATTTTATTTTTTTGTTTTTATAATGTTGGTACGGTTACGGTACGGCGGTGGTACTCTCAGGGTACTCATAACCGTTTTTTTCTTTGAGAAAATGAGTCTTTCCATGAGAATTAATAGCAATTATAGTTTTTTTTTTTTATAAACCCAACAACATTTACTAAACTCTGGAACTGCTGCTACTTACTTAATGTCCACCTTTTCTTGTCTGCCAATAGTTGCAGAAGTAGAAAAGTCTGGCACTCAAGCCTTGTTAAACCATTTATTTTACTGTGCAATGTATCTTCATATCTTCCTTTTTCGCATTGTATAAAATCCAATCCTTGTTAAGCTTTTGTTCTCACTTATCACTTGATTATACTATATTTGCAATATAATTTCCTCATGCAATGTTATTTTAAATTTTAAAAAAATAATTATCCTAACGTACCCGTATCTTTGTTTTTTGAGAAATGCCGTATCCCGTACCCGCACCCGTGCAACGTAGCTTAAAGGGAACGCTACCGTATGAGTGGTTTGGAGAGGATCTCACAGACAAGTGCATTCCAGGTTGTTAATCTTTCTTAGTACTATGTGACTGACAGGCTGTGCTATGATCTTTCTGAGTAGCATTACCATGATGATACTCAAGATTCATACTACCAGTATGAGCATGATGGTGAGGTTCACCTTGAACAGCTTGAAGAGTTTGATTAGCATGATGTACTAGTACCCCTATCCGCACCTGATGCTTTTCTTGTGGCCCTTCTGATCTATCTCTGTTGCCGTCATTTGCTAAACATGTTGCTTACAAGATTTGGATTAACGTTAATGTAAGGCCATCATTATATCACTTTATCGTTCAAATGGTTATTTTACATTAATATATTTTTAACTTTTTTTTTTTTTTTTTTTTGTATTTAAGAGTCACATTCGTGTGTGTAAGACCAACACACAAGGTAGGAAGATTGCTACACTTACACACCTGAAAATGTTTTGTCTTTCTAGTTTTGTTTTGATTGATGTCATTAGTAAGTTTTTGTATAATACCCGTTCATTCTAGATTACATATTCCATACATATGTTGGTTTTAGAAAGTTTGGAAACAAGTTTGGTGTGCATTTATTTTCCAAAAATTCCTTTCCTGAAGTTTTAATTCGAATCATTATTTTTCATTAAGCAATTTGATTTGATTCATTCTTTCTCTCTAAAGTTATGTGCCGAATCACTCTTGACTTTGGATACTTTGAATCCAATCAATTTGATTTGAATTAATTCTTTCACTAAGCCACTTGATTCGATTCATTTCCCTCTATGAAGTTGTGATTCGAATCAAATTGATGTAATTCGAATCAATCTTCATTTGTAAATCACTAAATCGAATCACAATTCATGGCTATCGATTAAATCTTCTTAGCAAGCCAGATTTTAGAAATTACACTATTGATCCTATTCAGGTCTTCTATGATTCGAATCAAACGCACATTTTTCAGTTTTATTTTGAGCTCAACTTGTTCCTATCTCTCTCACCTATATATACTTGCCTCCACTCATTATATCACTCCTTGAATCAAATTAAAAATTCTCTCTCTCTACAAACTTCTTTAGAGTAAACATTTTTCTAAGAACACTTGTAGGACTTGAGATTTAGATTGATAAGGTGTTGTAAGTTTGACTTCATTCAAGGATCTTGGTGGAACATCAAGAATCTAAATCATAGGATGTACTTTTCACCGCCAAAGAAAATTGTGGGGGTTGTTTCTCAATTTATCAAGGTTTAAGGGGATCAAAGCGTGGCAATAACAAATAAGATTGAAGAATTGTATGAAAAATTGAGATTCGAAGACCTTGAGATTATCCAATTTCAAGGAGGCTTGAAGATTGATGACAAGTCATCTGACGTTATTCTTAGCATGTTTTCAGTCATTTTCAATAGGTTTTACAAGCAAAACGGAGCAGTATTTGAGCAATTGCCAATGATTTTGGGACATTTGTAATATTTTTATATTTGAGTATGTAATTCTATTCTTCCTGAAACATAGCAATTTTAAGGTGTTTTTGATGTAATTCACGAAGAAATCATGCAAATCGGCAAAGCAAGAACATCCGAAGATTAGTGAAGACCTTTGGAAGATCAAGAATGAAGATTCAATAGGCTTCATAAGACTTTACAGTTAGAGGAATTTTGTTCCCAGGTCCCAAGACAACTTATTTGAAAGCAAACACCCAAAACGACGGAAAAATGGAGAAAAAGGGGTCGGAACGCACTCACATGTGCCTAGGGCATATGATGTGCGCCCCGAGCACTGAAAAAGTGCAGGGCGAAAACGTCTTTTCCTGTTTTTGTGTGGATAAAGCCCTCGTTTTTAGCCCAAACCCAGGTGGAAACTTTCCCTATAAATACCGCCTTCCTCATTCATAATTTCTCGTTTAGAAGTGGAGCAGTTCAAGAGGAAGGCGATTCTAGGAGCTTCAGGTGGAGTTTTTCTATCCACTTCTTGTTTTTCTAAGGTATGTTTTTATCTTTTAGTAATTTGTCTTTAGTTACCATGTGTAACTAAATCATTTTAGGTTATGGTTATAAGATGAACCTCTATATATTTTGTTGGATAATTATTTAATTTAATGTCGTGTATTTATTTATTTTCTGTTTGCTATTTAGTTTTATTAGGTTAGATTTATTTGTATTGTAGTGCAACCCTAGTTAGACATTTAGGTTGTGACATGGCTAACATTGATGTTTATATCTTGATATTTTTATCTGTCTTTCTAGGAAGTAATTAATTAAGAAACTAGACGAAATATACCAAAAGCGAGTAGACCCTACTAGTAAGTACTTAGGATGTGACATTACTAATTAATTAAGGAAACAAGTAGTGCGTGATTTAAACCGAACCTAGTAGAACCATTCTCCTCGACCCTCTGTAAGGTAAACGCTGATAGGGTTGCCCGTTTGTAGAACTACCGAGAGGGAGAGTGTGCTATGAGATCCCTAAGATTCATAGATGGGAAAACCCTTTAGGAACACTGGCCTTCATTGCTTTTAGAAATTTAGGAATGCCAAGTTAAGTCTATGTTTCAATTACCTTTGACGGAGTAAGACCCTAGACTCAAGGATCACCGTGTGACCAGTAGGTGCAACTTAACATTGGAGGCATAATCCGAAATCAACTTAGAGAGTAAGACCCCGTAAAGATTGTAACGCCCTATTTCTATTAAAGCGATAAAACACACGAATAATACAAATATTCAAGAAATAGACGTTACGTCTTCAATAGGTTCCAAAACAACATGCAAATAAAATTCTTAAGACATCGCAGCGGATATATAACATACATCTCCAAAATATATATGTCATAAACTTATACATACGTCACCAAATAAAATCTCCAAACCCCGATATATGGGTAAAATCTCAACAACATACTCAATCCAAGATAACATAAAGACTGACATCCTAATCAGAGCCTAATCTAAGACTCTAAACAGATAAACAGAGGAAGCTCCTGCTATCCTCAAGCAACTCACCAAGCACGCTAAAAGATCAATCATGCACGCCGTCTACTCATTTATACAAATAGGTAGGTGGTCCACCACAGACCACTGGGGGTTAGCTTCACATCACCATAATCAAACATAATTAATTGAAAATGTATTCAATTAATTATGTCCCTAGGCACGACTAAACTTCAAATAATTCAAATAAAGAGATAATTCACTTCAACATTTGTCATCAACATCAACAAATTCACAACATCGGAAATATACAACCACCAATCACTCCAAACACCAATCACCAAAACAACTAGGACTCATGCCACAACATATTATGCCCCTAGGCACGACTCCTGCATGCATGCGGTATCGTCACCAACAATGTCTAGGCCGTTACCCCATGATGCCAACAACACATCATAATCACTTCAACTGGATATAAATATCCCACAACTATGAATGCATGAACATATGACACACTATGCACATGTCCAACAACAACTCACCATCATTTGTATGCACAATTCCATAACAAGATTCAATACATACAATCACCGCACCCAATTATTCAACATTTAGCATGTACATTTCATACCAACAATCAACATCATGATTATCATGTCACAACTCATCAACACAAGCAAAGTCATAAACACAGTCATTAAATTCAACATCAATAGCATGATCATCAAGGTTAACACTGTCGAGGAAAATCACCATTCAAGACATTCGACCAAAACTAGGCAAACATATTCAAATGCCTCAACCAAACACATGCACTACTCGCGTATGTTCATAGTAGCTTAGGCATATGAGTATCCTATACCAATTCTAAGAAATCACAAAATCACGACAAGTTCGACTCATATTACCGTTTTTCAAAGAATTCAAGTTTTCAAAGAAAAAGCAAGTTAAATACCATGATTCCCGTCCAAAATATTTTTACCAATCATAACTAGAGTAAACAAACTTAGTCCCACATTAACACTTTGAGAAAATGAGTTTTCGGAAAAAAGTGCGTTCTTGAACATTCTTAAAAAATCTACCAAAAAGCTTGATTTAATCCAAGAAGCCGAGTTCAATCCAATTCATTTGATGTTTCCAAGGGTTTAGGAAGCATAGAAATAGTGAAAAACGTCAAAGGAATCAGTTTCGGAAGTCCAAAATTGGCCCTGAAGCACCCAACAAAGCACAACAGAACAGTCACCCATGAGGGGCTGCCTTGCTGCGCCCAGGCGTGGGCAGACAGCAGCCAGTGTCCTGTGCTGCGGCTCTGTGCAGACCCGGGGTTTTCAGTTTCGCCTTTTCGTTCGTAAAATAGCGTTCGTTAACTCGATTCCAATTCCGTTTTCGCCTACGAATTCTACTCAATTAATCCTATCATATTTTTCTGGAAAACCAAATTTTCACATTCTCAAAACATCTTATCCCATAATCACTTATTTCCCAAAAACACTTAAAATCACTTTTACTCAAAATCCCAATTTTCTTCCAAACGATTTCTCATTACTAGACAACAACCAAAAACAGAAAATCATTATACCATAACTCATCATAATCAACTTGTTTCATTCATTAAAAATCATCAACACCACAATTCAACTTAATTCATCATTTTCATCGAAACTCAACAACACACAACGATAACACACCAAACATGAATAAACTCATGTAATCTCTAACACCCATAGCATAATTTATCATTACTATCATATCACAACATCATTCAAGTCATAATTCTACAATTTCCTCAACAAACAACAACAACAATTTCATTTTCACCTAATTAAGCAAAAATCAACAAAGTGACTTAATAACATACTTTAATCATGCAAGATTAACAACAACAAGAAGTTTAGCATCAATTTAACATACCCAAACTTAGCACTAAAGAATGGACACGAAAATTGATGTCTAAAATCCAAACAAATAATCACTACTCACAAATAAGCACTTATTCATTGAAGTAGAAAAAGAGCTTTTAGCTTAAATTATGAATGAACACTATCCCCCTTACCTCAAACCTTCAAGAATTAGAATCCTAGCCCCACTTTTGCTCTAAAGCTCCAATCCAAGCTTTCTCTCTCTAGATCTTCTTCTAACCCTTGTTCTCTTCCTCTAGCTCTTTCTCTCTCTACCTCTCTCCACACTAGTGGGCTCAACCCTCAAAATGTCTTAATGAGCTCAAAACTCTCATTAACTAACTCACAGAGTTTCTACTCACTTACAGTTAAAAATAATGAATAGTTACCGGCTCTTAACTAATTACCACAACCTACTAGTAACTTAGTAAAAATAATGGTTCCCACTTGAAACACTAAAAATAATCCTCACAGTGAAATTACTAATTTACCCTTGCTCACATGATGACCAAAATACCCCTAAGTCCAAAATGACTAAAATACCATTCTAACACCGAATTGTAACAATCCCAACCAAAATACACACAGAGGTAATTAATCACGTACAAGCACACATAAACACATATAAAAATTAATTAAAATAAATATAACGAAAATCGGGCTATTACAACTCTCCCCCCTAAAATGAATTTTCGCCCTCGAAAATTACCTGAAGGAAACAACTCCAGATACGAAACCTTCATCCTACTCTCCGATTCCGAAGTAGCACTCTCACCAGTTGGTCCAACCCAAATCACCTTCACCAAAACGATCTCCTTGCCTCGCAAACGCTTCACCTCGCGATCCACAATCCTAACTAGCCATAGAATTTCATTGTCTATTATAATTTTTTTTGATAGAGACTATTATAATTTAAATAGAGAATACATATTTTTTTTTTAAAATTACAATTTTTTATTTGGGGTCAATTTTTAAAATTAGAGCAAGAGTTTTAATTTGACTAGATTATGTAAATTTTGATGTATTAGAATATGTCAATGCGATATATAAAAAATAATGTATTATGAACTTTTTAAAAACGAGTTAATTTTGAGATATCATATTGACATATCAAATAACATCTAATTATCACTACCAAAAAAATAAAATAACATCTAATTAATATCAAATTTTATAGACATCATTTTAGTTATAATATCTTGCAATAATCAATTTTGTAATACGATTATGTGGTAAAAAATTATCAAAGGTGTCATATTATTAATTTTGACACCATATTGTCAATTGATCTTGTCCCTAAAATTATATATAACATAATTTCTGCTAAACAATTGTTTTTCCTGTTAAAATTTAATGATATATTTATATAAAATATGATGATTTTAATGATACAAAATTCATTGATACAAGAAACTTACAAAATTCTCATAAAAGGAAAAAAAATGAAACTTACAAACATTAATACTAAAACATTAATACAAGAAACGTTGGTGTACCCCAAAAAAAATATAAAAAATACAAGAAACGTTGGTTGTTTGAAACTATAAATATAGCTTTTCCATTGAGTAGTCATCATGAAGTTTTGAGATAATATTTAACAAAATAACTCTATATTGTAAGACATGGCTGCATCCCACACTGTTTGCATCATGTTGGTATTTATAGCTAGTTTTCTTTTGTTAGTCAAAACTGGACTTTCTGATGATGTTACCGATCCACCAATTGGAGCCCCTATTGAATTTGATTATACAGAAAAGCCCTTATCTTCATATCAGAAGTATTTGAATAATTGTGCGCAACAGCTATATCCAATTTGTGGTGAGGAGATATTTTCCAATGTATTTTTTGGTAACCAAACTTTTAGCAATGTATGTTGTTTAAATCTTGTGAAAGATTTGGGAAAAAGCTGCCATGATGACCTGGTTAAATATATTCTGTCAACTCCAAAATTCCAGAAGAACAAAATTTCAATTTGGGAAAGGAGTGAGCAAGTTTGGAATGATTGTGCATCAAGAGCACAAGATAATACTCCAGTAGAAGTAGAAGCTGAACCTCCAGTAGAAGCTGAAGCTCCATATAATGTTTAAATTAATGTAACATTTAGGAGATCATATTTATCTTTGATGCTTAATATTTATCTATAGGAACAGAATTAATTGGCAGCAAAGTTTCAAAATAGATTGTGACATAAAATCATGTCCCTTCATTTACTTGATCCGATGGCTTTCAATAATTCAATTAAATGTTCATTTTAACTATGGTTATGTGGTAGTACATGATCAAATTCCTGCTTCCTATAAAGGATCAAATTCCTGCTTCCTATAAAGGATCAAATTCAATTAAATCTTTTCGGTTGAAGTTAATTATGTGGTAGTACATGATCAAATTCCTGCTTCCTATAAAGGATGCTGCTACATTTTAACTATGGTTACGTTTATAACTTAAAAAAATTCATTTTCCTCTCTGGTTAATTTGGAAGTATAGAAATTTTTTTTCAATAATATTGATTTTGATCCGCTGCTTATTTCACATAAGGTCTCTATGCTTGGAGACAGTGGTGGAGCCAAGAAATTTTTTATAGGGAGCTATATTTTTAGGATATAGATATGTTGTGTTGTAATAAATCTCTATGCTTTGAGCTTTTTGACGGAATTTCATAGGAACGGGAAGTTGATTAAGGGTTTAAATTCTACATTTATAGCTTTAATCTCAAAGGTGACTAGTCCGCAACGACTTAATAATTTTCGACCTATCTCTTTGGTTGGGTGTCTGTACAAGGTCCTTGCTAAAGTTCTTGCTAATCGACTTCATTTAGTGGTGGGTAGTGTGGTATCTGATTCACAATCAGCTTTTGTCAAAGGGAAGCAGATTTTAGATGGAATTTTAATAACTAATGAAGCGGTTGATGAAGCAAGGCGTATGAATAAGGAGTTGCTATTGTTCAAAGTGGACTTCGAAAAAACGTATGACTCGGTTGACTTCAAATATGAATTTTCCAAAAATTTGGCGGAAGTGGATTTTTGAATGTGTTGGAACGGCAACAACATCGGTTTTAGTGAATAGTTGTCCAATGGAGGAGTTTCCTATTGAAAGGGGTCTTCGTTAAGGTGAACCTTTGTACACGGTTCTTATTTCTTTTGGCAGCTGAAGGGTTCAATGTTCTAATGACTACAGTGGTGGGGGCTAACCTATTTACTGGTTACGGTGTTGGGCGTGTTGGTGAGGTGCGGTTAACCCACCTTCAGTTTGCAGATGACACTATCATTATTGGTGAAAAGAGTTGGCTGAATGTGCGTACCATGCGAGTGCTGTTGCTTTTGTTTGTGGAGATTTAGGGATTGAAGGTCAATTTCAACAAAAGCATGTTGACAGGTGTAAACATTTTTGAATCTTAGTTGTCGGAGGAGGCTTTGGTGATGAACTGTCGTCGGGGTTCCATTCATGTTGTTTATCTGGGTCTGCCTATCGGTGGTGATTCTACGAAACTTACCTTTTGGAAACCTGTTGTTGATCGCATTGTTACTCGTTTGTTATCGTGGAACCACAAGTTCCTTTCCTTCGGCGACCGTCTGGTTCTTCTAAAATTTGTTCTGTCTTCTCTTCTGGTTTACTTTCTTTCCTTTTTCAAAGCCCCTGCTGGTATAATTTCTTCTATTGAATCTATTTTTAATTTTTTTTTTGGGGTGGTGAGGATAATAGGAAAATAGCTTGGATAAATTGGGAGTCTATTTGTACTCCAAAGGAGGATGGAGGTTTGGGGGTTAGGAGGGTGGGTGCTTTTAACTTATCTTTGTTAGGTAAGTGGTGTTAGAGGATGTTGGCGGATAAGGAGGGGTTATGGTACCATGTTTTAAAAGCCCGTTACGATGAGGAGGGGGGCGGTTGAAGGAGGGAGGCAGCCATTGTTCGGCTTGGTGGCGGTCGTTGTGTAGGATCCGAGAGGGGTTGGGTGAGGGTGTTGGGAGTTGGTTTGATATTAATGCTCGTCGGATTGTGGGAGATGGCAGAGATAATTTATTCTAGCATGGCATATGGGTGGGGGAAATTACATTGAGAAATAAATTTCCCCGCCTCTATGAGCTTGCTGTGAATAAGGAGTGTTCGGGGGCAGAGGCGGGGAGGGAAATG
>Ga0315913_1006771_pt1 | contig 13832 bp, 14 predicted proteins | sample MpolsnodulesMG_FD_207736 | JGI IMG/M metagenome (GOLD analysis project Ga0315913, IMG submission 207736) | Medicago polymorpha root nodule microbial communities from Los Angeles, California, United States - small nodules | ecosystem: Host-associated > Plants > Roots > Nodule | place: USA... | reverse complement strand
ATATGCATACAAATCCCCACCACCTCCGAAGTATGCAAAGCATCCACAATCAAAATACACCCCGCATCATGCAAAACACTCACACCTCTACCCTAAATTAACTCCATTATATACATACAAATCCCCACCACCTCCGAAGTATGCAAAACATCCGCAATCAAAATACACCCCGCATCATGCAAAACACTCACACCTCTACCCCAAATTAAGTCCATTATATAAACACAAATCTCCACTACCTACAAAGCATGTAGAATATCCACAATCAAAGTACACCCCAGAACATGCAAAACATTCTCATCCATATCCAAAATTAACTCCAATATATACATACAAATCTCCACCACCTCCAAAGTATTCAAAATATCCACAATCACAATACATCCCACACCCCTACCCTAAATTAACTCCATTATATACATACAAATCTCCACCACCTCCAAAGCATGCAAAATATCCACAATCACAATACACCCCACATCATGCAAAACACTCACACCTCTACCCCAAATTAGCTCCATTATATACATACAAATCTCCACCACCGCCATCCCCTTCACCACCTCCACCTTATATTTATAAGTCACCACCACCTCCTTCTCTTTCACCTCCTCCGCCATATGTCTACAAATCTCCTCCACCTCCCTCTCCTTCCCCACAACCTAAGTATGTCTACAAGTCTCCTCCTCCACCATCTGCATCACTACCCCTTTCTTACATCTACAAGTCCCCACCACCACCATCCCCATCACCACCTCCACCTTATATTTACAAGTCACCACCACCTCCACCATATGTCTACAAATCTCCTCCACCTCCCTCTCCTTCACCACCACCCCCATATGTCTACAAGTCTCATCCTCCACCATCTGCATCACTACCCCTTTCTTACATCTACAAGTCCCCACCACCACCATCCCCATCACCACCTCCGCCTTATGTGTACAAGTCACCACCTCCGCCTTATCCCTCACCTCCTCCACCGTATGTCTACAAATCTCCTCCACCTCCCTCTCCTTCACCACTGCCTCCATATGTCTACAAATCTCCTCCTCCACCATCTGCATCGCTACCCCTTCCTTATGTCTACAAGTCTCCACCTCCTCGCTCTCCTTCACCTCCACCACCATATGTCTACAAGTCCCCACCACCACCTTCCCCCTCACCACCTCCTCCATATGTTTACAAGTCCCCACCACCGCCTTCCCCCTCACCACCTCCTCCATATGCGTACAAGTCTCCTCCCCCACCATCACCTTCACCGCCTCCTCCATATGTTTACAAGTCTCCACCTCCACCTTCTTCTTCACCTCCTCCACCATATATTCATAAATCACCTTCCCCTTCTCGTCATGTCCACAAGCATCCGGCTTATCACCTTCCCTACCTCTATAACTCTCCACCACCTCCTCCAAGAGTCTATTGATGTGGCTAAACCAACTTAGTTTGTTTCAATATTATGCATTACATTATCGCTTTTCATTTATATCAGGGTCTACATCAAAGAGCATTGCTCTGAATGTAGCCCTATTGTATCATTTTGTTTCATTCTCAATTCAAGAGCTTGTTTTGTTCTAAACATTCTTCGTATTATATTATATATTGGAACTGTTGTCAAGTCTATTCTGCTCCTTCGAAAGACTTTTTTTAATTAATAGAATTATTTTTTTCCCATAAATTTTTTAATCTAATCCAAACAATTCAAGTGATTCTTTTCATGACTAAAAAATAATATTTGCAGGCCTTTAAGTTTAAATTGAAAATATATAATGGTAATATAATCAAGCAATACTTAAGGTTCATATTCACGCATGACAAATCCATTATGCGACAATTAGTATAGAAATGCATTTTTTTATGGCAGTGGTTACGGAAATTAAATATAGAAATCAAACCGATAATGTTACCAGATGAAAGTGTAAGTTCTATTGCTTCGGTGCAGTGCTGCAGTTGCCACATCATGTCAAGGTGTGAGATTTTGGACATTCTCTAGAATTGAGTCCATTATTGGTGCTCTCACGCCCCTATATAACTTATTTTCTATCAAGTGTATGTACATATGATGCTCTCTTTGTAGATTTCACATGTTGATATAGCAAGGAACTTAACAAATGAATAAATATAGTATCAAACACTAAGTTTGGGATGGAAATCTGAGTTAAGAAAAGATGATGTAAATTCGTCTAAACAAGCCATCCGAATTCTCTCAGGAGTTGCTGGACTATCAAGAGGAAACCAGTCGGTGCACCCCGTTTCAACTCTTGCAGCTCTGATGGCATCCTTGATGGCAAAGAATACAGCTGATGCTAGGAAAAATGGAGGCTCGCCAACTGCTTTAGACGAATGGATTGCCTTTACATTTGGATGACCCTGCAAGTTAGATTACACAACAAAAGAAAGTTAATATGCAGCTATCTTCAAGTTCAGTATGAATCAGAGATAGCCAAATAACCAAAAATGTGAGTCCGATACTATTATGCCTTGGATTACACCTATGATTCCACTGTCTCATCAAGTGACATAGCTCAAGAAAAGAACTGAAACATGTTCAGGGTTCAGGAACATACCTTCAAAAGAGAGACATTAAATTTCAAGGGAACATCATTTACAGAAGGAATTTTATAAGCTCCAGGTCCACAAGTGTTAAGCCACCCAGAGGGGATCCATTTATGTGCTCCATCTCCCCATTTAAGTTCTTCTAAAGCAACCCAACCCAAACCTTGAATAAAAGCTCCTTCGATCTGTGAACATAAATAGCAATGAATTAAATATGAATACATCATGCATAGATATATTAAAAAATGACTTCCGAAAAATAGGGAGGAAAATTAAAAAGTAGGAAGTTGTAATTCAGAGGAAATTTTTGAGAATTTTGAATATTCTACAACCAGGAAAACATCTTTCATCTTTTACCAAAAAAGTTCATACAACCAAGAATCCAAAACCAAACATATTGCATTCAGCAATAAATAATTCCATGAGTACAGCTTTAGAATTATTTTACATTTCTCTTAAAGTGAGGATAACTTCATACAAACAGACATTATGTTATCCAGATCAAATAAAGTCTTGCAATAAACTATAAAGTCAACACAAGCAACTTGTTAAGAAAAAGATTAACACAAATATAAAAATTATTGCTGAAAGCTAAAACTTATTCACTATATAGAATATAAGTAAACTAACTTGTTTTTTTCATTCAAAATCCTCATTTTGATTAATGGAATTCCTATCCTCTCTTGTTTCTCCATCTTTAATAAATTCCTTCCTTATTCGGAAATCAATAAAAAGAACAATGTCCAATTGTAAAAGAAAAGCACCTGGCCAACATCGATCGCTGGGTTCAGAGAATAGCCAAGATCTAAAATTATGTTTGCCGCCCTAGTGTGAAAATCTCCAGTCAACGTGTCAATTTCAACCTCAGCAACTGCAGCCCCATAAGTGAAATAGCTAAAAGGATTTCCTTTACCCGTGATCCAATCAAAATTAATATCAGGTGTAATATAAAATCCATGGGCAGAAAGGTCTATTCTCTCCATATAGCATGCATTAACTAGCTGAAAACAACAAAAGCATTACAAAACATGTTCAGTAGTTTTCAACCACAGGACACTTCATAACAGTGGAGACAATCACAAAAGCTACCTGTAATTAGAATTTGTTAACAAACCTATACAACATATACCTTCAGTAGGGATACCCCACTTAAGAGGGGAAAATGAGGAGTTAGCCGCTAACTGAAAAACCAATGGTCGAAGTTTAAAGAACAGTGTAGTTTGTTATACATGTACATGGCTGTAATTCCTCAATTTCACCTTTAAAGTGAATTTGGAGAATCCAAATCCTATCAATAACATTCCGATATAGTACATGTAATTTCTTACACAAGCCTCGAACTACAGTAATCATATCTATTTTTTTGTTCTTAATGAAACCCAATATATTCATACGAAAAATATATATAATATCTACTAAATGTTATTTTCGCAGAAATTTGAATACTCTCAATGCTTTCTTAATTTTCTCTCAACTTGCCAACTCTCAGCATGTGTATAAAATTTATAATAAAAAAAGAAGCTTCAGTAGTACAATTAATTAATTTGGTTTTCTAGTAATTTATTCTGAGTGGATCACTTCATAGACTGAGAAACAAAAACTGCAAATACAAGCATACCTCAGCAAACGAGGTGAAGTTATGTCGAGAAGCAATAGGTTCCATGCGTGCCTTTATTTGCTCACACGCATCTAAAACTGCTCCTCCATACATATCAGAACTTGCAGAAGCTGCTGTTGGAGAAGAATTAGGAACCTAATCACAGCAAGCAGGAAGAAATGAAAACAACTTAGCATCGGAAAGAATAGGCACAGATCCAATAAAGGGGAAAAGGGGGAAAAAGAAAAGGATAATCCAGTTGAAACTTGAAACAGAAAAGCACTGCATGATACTATACTCCAATTTGAAAATATAATCAGCAAGGTTGCAAAAAACTACTATCTTTTTTATCTTGTCTTGGAAGCTTTAGTTATTTTCTGAAATTACTTTGGAGATTCGATAAAGTTTTATATGAAAAGATATTACGCTAGTGTTGATTTTTCTCCTTACATTTGGGTCCTAAACCTTGAATATGCTGCTTTTCTTTTGGAAGCGAGTACATAAAAAACTAAAGAAAATAACAAGTATTATTATAATAATGATGGGAAGGAGAGAAGGAAATAATGTATTGCTACCATTTACACGATATTATTGGCAGACTCTAATTTCCAAGAAAAAATAACACCACATAAATGATAAACTGTGTTACGACCATGTCGTAAGAAAATCTTGTGTATATCTTTTGTCATAGAGATTAAGCCCCGTTTGGATACAAAACTTATTTAAGTTCTTATAGCATAATAGTTTATACTATAACATGAGAGCTTATGTCATAAGTGCTTCATTGAGTAAACTAATTGCTTTTGTACATTGAAAAGCACTTACAAAAATTGAAGTGTTTAGATGTGTTACTACTAATAAGATGTTAGATAACTTTTTTAAAATTAAATGATTGAAGAGTCAAACCATAACAAAAAATATACTAATAATTTATAAAATACCATAATATATCACGCCATTATTTTAAATAAATTACCAATCTCCATAATGCAAATTATTATTATTTAGACATGAAATTTTAAAAATCAAACTAGTATATAATAATCTAATGTACAAGTATATTGAAAATGAAATAATTAAGAGAAGACTTTTTTTACAATAATAATTACGTGAAGACTAATACATGTATTTGTAAATATATCATAGATGTATGTCACATGCTTATGTCAGTAGATAAGCTCAAGTAAGCCAACAATAAGCCAATTCAAATGCACGCTAAATAGCTTAAACCCTATTAAAATTTATGAAGAGAAGAGAGCCACACGTACATAATTTTCACAAGTTCTTGATATCTTTTAAAAGAGTAACTTAATACCTTGTCAGTACTTGTTTCTGATATAAAGACAGAACTAAGGGGGATATTGAAAGCCGATGCTGCGATCTGAGCAACTTTCGTATGTAAACCTTGCCCCATTTCCACACCCCCATGGGTAACTAAGACAGTTCCATCCGTATAAACATTAACCAGAGCACCTGCCTACAGTTGTTGAGAAAATATGCGCATGATGTTATCTCTATTCTAATAATGCAATTATTTCATAACTAAGAAAATAGGAATATGAAATAGAAATGAAATCTTCAATGAAAAGCATCTCAAAAATATCAAGCACAATTAGGAAGTAATGTAGATCAATACACAATCGCTCAAATGAATATGTGGCATTTAACCCATCAAGCTCTTTCAATCTTTTGATTTACAAGTTATTTCTTGCTTTCCATTCTATGTTGTTTTAACAGATTTTATTGTATTAAGTCACATTACTAGCATCGTGGGATTTTTAGTAACGGTTGAGCTTAGCAATATCAACTAATCTAGCATATAAAACCCTTACCCTTAAGATGATAGACTCAGCCGCATATGTTATAATTTAAAATTTGAAGTGATGTATAACCCGCGACCCATAGTTTCTGCTTCATACTACAATTTTCCCTACTCTTGATCACAATTCTTAATCTTCGTTTACTTTCTTAGCATCAAGAAAGGTTTAATAAAGTTTATTGGTGCTTAGAGGAATAACAAACTTGAATTCTTCACTAAATGGCAATGTGTTAACCTATTTAACAGGTACAGCGCTCAAGAGTTCAAATGAAATACTTTACCTGGGAAAGCTTAATCACCAACAGCATACAAGTGAACACGGAAAAGTTTTAAAATTCAAATAAAAAAAATTGCAACCAAAGTAGGAGACATCTTTAACAGATAAATAACCTCTGAACCTATTCCTTGCAGAAGCTGTCCAATCTTATGCTAGAAAATTGTTTCCACAACAACATATAAAACAAACTTGGCAAGCTTCCTTCTAATCATCCATGAATTTCCTAGAATTTCATGTAAAATCACTTTTTATTCAAAACATGATGGAAGTCAGAATTTACCTGGTTCATAAACTTCGTTGTAAAGGATATACCAAACTTAGTAGGAACCATAGCAATGCCACGCTTCCTCCAGCGGTTGTGAGCATTGAATTTGTCAACCTCTTCGCGTGTCTTCACAAAGTCACAGGATAACTTCAGTTCATTCCATAGCTGGGATAGAGGGCAGTGCTCAAGTATCTGGCCATAATGCAAAATGGATCCTTCACCTTGAAAATTAATTTCCTAAAAGGAAACTTAGTTTAGGAAGATTCACAAGAAAATCCAACATCAAGTAGGATGACTGTACAATTTCATATGTATAACTCCAAAGTAACAAATTGACAATAATCCAAAATTTTATATCTTACCTTTATCATTTCTGGGCTCATATTGAGTTCCACAGCAATCCTCTGAATCCAGTTTTCAGTAATAAGCATGCCTTGAGGGCCACCAAATCCACGAAAAGCAGTATTGCTAGGAAAATTAGTGAAGCAAACCCTTCCCATTATCCTCACATTTGGTATTTCATACACATTATCTGAATGAAACATAGCACGTTCAAGGATAGCAAGTGACAAATCCAGTGAATTTCCAGCGTTGTTATAAATTTCAAGATCCAGTGCAAGCACCTTCCCTTCATTTGTAAATCCAACCTGAATCAAATAATACCTCTAATTAATTACCCAACCACATCAAAAATGAAGAAACCAATGCTAATACTGCACCCAAAGTCTCAAACAATGGGCAGGAACATTGGGATGTAAGAAACCAAGGGTGAGAGAAACAAAACAAGGTTGACCGTTTCTCCTGTGTCAATTTTTTTTTACAGCATTTCAATACTAAATAGTGGGATAAATCTTGGTTGTTGTTGTAAGAAAGCAAAACAAGGGCCAATGGGCATCAAAATGAGAAAAAGTAGGGTGTTAAACAGTATATTATATGCCATCATTTCAAGCATCACTCAGAAATATCAAGATATTGTCAAATTCGTATTTCTGGCACAAACAGAATAAATTAGTAGCTCTTAGACAGTTAGACCTAGATGACATTTAAATGAAAATAATTCACAGGATTCAGTTTTACACTAAATATTGATGTGGGATGAAATAGACAAATAAAATCTATTTATGTAAATAAAGCAATACCTTATACTTCCCTAAAAAACTATGGCGTTGCCCAGTTATCATCATGTCTACATCTCGATCCAGTATGATTTTCACTGGTCTATTTAACAGATACGATGGAACTGAAACTGCAGCAGCAATAAAAGCTGATCTTGTCTCCTTTCCCCCAAATCCACCACCAATTCGCTTTGTTTTGCAGACTACCTTTGACATGGGAAGACCAAGAACATGAGAAACGTATTTCTGGTGCTTCTGAGGGGCCTGCAATAACACAATGATATTATCACAATGCAGTTATTTCTTCCAAGCCAGAATACGTCAAGTTGTTTAGTTTGAGAATCCTTTTCAATGGAATTGTCATCATAAAATACAATTTGAAATGTCCCTATTACCACCACCTTATAAGATGGTTTTTTCAAGGGAAAATTCCATCTCCCACTTCGGGTTGGGCAGCATAAAAAAAACATGCAGTAGCAACTGTGAAGCCCGGATACGAGATACGATACGGATACGATACTGCACCGATACGCCGATACGGAAAAATTTCAAAAATCAAGATACGATACGGCTAGGATACGTTAATAAAAAAAATTATATAATTAAATATACAATATAATTATAACCATTTTTTTTAATATTCAATTATATTAACAAACAAAAGAAACCAGTCATAGGCTCGTAGCACATCAACATAAATATAAATAAATAATATTGATGATTAAGAGAGTGATGATTAGTCAATTACATACACAATATATCCCAAAAAGAGCATCATCAGTGTTATATTATATTTATATCCAAAAGGAACATGGTTAGTGTTATACTATATCGATCCGAAAACGAAACACTATATCCAAAAAAGAACACATCAATACTCAAAAGTTAAGTTGAGTTAAGTTATTTTGGTTAACATTAATCGAGAAATATCGGGGCAGGTATCGGTGCAGGATAATTATCAGATACTCTCCTGATACGTATCGGGAAGTATCAGGTAATTATTTTTAAAAAAAATAAAATTTAATCTTCGGATACTCTCCTAATACGTATCGGGAAGTATCAGGCAGGTATCGGTGCAGGATACGCAGGGGATACAGTACGTCATCCATTTTGAAGTATCGGGGCTTCACAGAGTAGCAAAGAAATATTAACTATGCCAAAGACAAAGCTGGCATAATGGTTCAGTACCATTGTTCATTGTTGTTTGTTAATTCTTGAACATCACTATACTGATCTGCAGTTCTTAACACTAAATTATACAAAATCAAATAAGTGGTTGAGTAATACTTGGCTGAAACTTTCCATAATGGAATCGATACAATGAAACAAGCAAAAGATTTCAAAAACTTCAATTTCCAAAAGATACAAAAATATAAATTGTAGGCATTCACTACAAAATTGTGTAACTTACTTGAGTAGATGATATCATATGAACTTCGTTTCCACCATCCACTGTCCATACCAAACTGCCATGTGGCTCCAGATAAAAGTGTTCCTGACCTCCTATCTGAACTTCCCCCTCAATTATTCTGTCACACTTGCCAGACTGAAAACAGTGATCAACATCACCTTTTCTCATGTACTTTTCTGTGTTAGGATGAAAACTTCTAGCATTGATGGCGTCCTTTATTGATAAGATAGCTGGGAGCTCTTCATACTCAATTTGAACTTTTCTTGCTGCTGTCTTTGCATTTTCATGAGTATCAGCCACAACAACCCCTATTACCTGGAAAATACATGTAAAACCAATCAACTAATAGTGGCAAAAGACTAATGCAAGACTATATATTCCACGAGAATTCATAACCAACACTTTATAGGTCATCCACCAAATTCAACTTCAAGATTTGTTCATAAATATGCCGGAAGTGAAAGACAGTTAATAGCACAAGGCTAAGTGGGCATTCAGAGTGATTGAGAACTGGTAGACGGGGTGAATTGGGAAAATCATCATGATACTATATGAGATCTTGAACTACAATTTATTGTGTTATGAGCTGATAAGATCATTGTAGAATATTCTAGAGGCTCCAACTCGGTTCAGCAACCCGACTTTATTACAGTATACTTGTGTGAAAAGAATTGCAGGCAAGGGTAACAGGGTACAATAGAGAATAATGAAAAGTGTGAGAATAAAAGTCAATGCATGAAGAGGCGTGGGTCTTGAATAAGGAGAAGTAGAAACATACTAGTCTTCTTTACATAATGCTGAATTAAAACTCTAATATGTAGATCGTAAAGTGTTGTATACCAAAAGTCTCCTCACTAGCTATAGTATGCACTACAAGTCTAATCCATGCATGTGCACAATATATGTTTACATCTAATGCATTGCATATCATAATTTTCTTCTGTTTTGCAAGTGACTTTGAAGATCTTCCTTTCATAACATGACACTGTCAGTTAAGAACAGGCACAAACTGCAAATGCCGCACAAAGGAAGCAGGAGAACTCCATTCCCTTAAAGCTCAAAATTATAAAACAAAAAAAAAACAGATCACAAGTGAGAGAATATTCAGTAAGCCAGATACCTGACCCACGCAGGTGATATATTCTACAGCAAAAAGCTCCTCATCAGCAACAACTGCTCCAATCATATTATCACCTGGTATATCTTTGGCTAGAAACAAGCCCACAAATCCAGGTGAAGATTTGGCCACTGAATCATCAATTGAAAGTATTCGAGCATGGGGTTTTCTACTCAAAACTAAGGCAGCATGCAAGCCATTTGGAGGCATTGGTGTGTCATCAGCATATAATGCTTCTCCTGTAACCTGAATGTAAGTTGTAAGAATCATGAAGCCAACATTTTACTAAATAGAAAAAGATATAATTTTCTAAAGAGACCATGTAAGCCAAACATAACAGAAAGATAGAGAATAACAATTGAAAACATGGCAGAGAGAGAGGAGGTAACAAAGGATGCTACAACAAGAAACAAACCTATGAAAGACTCAATTAATATATCATGTATTCCTTCTGAACATCGGCTAGTAAATTTACTAGTTAAGACCTTTTGAAAGGAGCAATTTTATCAGCTTCTTGCAAGCCGGGAATGTTGAACATCCATTCACCAGCTTGAGATGGTATGTAAATAACACTATTTTAGGATAGAGTATTTCACTCTTTCCTTTTTCTATTTTCTGAACACATCTTTAGGATAGCCCATAATTATTAGGATATTTCATTTCCCTTTGTCTAAATAACAGTCTTTATGCTTCTACTCAAATATAATCAAATAATATTCACATTTCATTCTCTCTCTAGTCTTAAAAAAAATGGATCCGATATATTTCTAATTAGAACGTATATGGAAAAAGGAATTTTGTATCAAAGCTTATTATTTTTGAATAAAAAACATGTACGTCTGTTATTGAATGACCCTCAAAGGCATCAATGTCAGTAACATGCCTTGACGCAAGAATGTTATTGGGAAAAAGCAGACATAGCCAACATTGAGGTTATAATTTTCGTTTGATTAGTGGGAACAGTAGACAATACAGGATTCATTGGGATGCAAATCATGTTTAACATCTGACTATTTACAATTAGAAATTCCTCAACAGAGATAAGTATAATGATCTAGTCCTTCACAATGTCATATTTTTTAAAGTTAAACAACAAGAGAAGCAGTAAAAAATAAGATAGAAAAATGCTTGAGTGGGTAGAACACTAACAAATCTATAGATGAATGCATAATTGTTAAATTTGCGACATGAGTTTACATTATAAGCTCAACGAACCTGAAGTCTTGAAGATTGATGAACCTCGGGAGAACCGACAGATGTCCCGTGCTTCATGATTTCATAGTCCTGAGATCCTGTAGCTGGTGGCCGGTGGACTGAGTGCACTGCAGATAGATGGGATATTGGTATAGACTCTTTGATGCCATCCATTTGATGAGACACCCATAGAAAAAATTTAAAAAAGAAACTCAGAGTCAAAGATTTCCGGAACTCTACCATTCCACCAGGAGCATCTTCCTTAAGTACTATATCCTTTTGCAGAATTGTCAATGCATTTTGCAACATGTCTTGGTCCCAAATCTTTCCAATGAGAAATTCCTTAGTTTTTAAGGCAGAAAGCGAACATGGTGCTACCCCACCATAAACAATTGATGCATCAGCAACAATCCAGTTTTCACTATGTTCCTGAAGATGAACGCGAATACCCGCATTTACAATTGCAATATCATCATCCCTTCTATGGGACTGTTTAAATTCTTTTACAAACTCAAAGGTCCTATTCCATGGCAAGAATACTGACAGAAGAATTTCATCAGATGCCAAATCCACTTTGCGATAACCCAGGAAGAAATTTTCTGCCAGTACTGTCTTGATATTCCCTTTTGAGTCAATAATTCGAAACTTTGCTCTGGCTGCCATCCATAGAGGATTCAAGTCTGATATTGGGCTGGCAGTACATATATTTCCACCAATTGATGAAACGTTTCTTATCTGTGATCCAGCAAACCATTTTAGTTGCTCAATAAAGGCTTTACAAGATGAAGTTTCATGAGCAGCTCGCTCAGTCACAACCTTCCTGAAAAAATTCAAGAGAATGGATAATCTCACTGCAGCACCTATCTCTATGCCATCATCCGTAGCTTCCAAAACATTTAGTTCTGGCACATGCATTACAGAAACCAGAACTTGATATTGTATTCTCTTCAGTCTCATCTCAATTCCCACCTCAGTATTACCGACTAGCAATTTCGCATCAGGATATTTGGCTTTTAAATCCAATACGTGTTGAAGTGTTAAAGGCCGATACCACATTAGCCCTCCAAATCCAGTCAAATTTAAGAAGGTTGGTTTCCTTAACAACAGCTCAGGAGGAAAAATAAGCTCTTTTTCTGTATATTTGGTCCCGTCTACTTCATTATAGGAAGTAGGTTTGTGTCTATCAACACTTTCTACACATTTATCATTTACACTGTCTAAGCTGCATGAACAGGGTTTCCCAGTTGATGGGCAAACAGACTGGCCATCTTGAAGGCTCGTTAAAGAAACGCCAGTATATAACATATTATTAGTTTTGGCAAAGACCCGGAATGCATCCAGTATTGCTCTGTAACCCGTGCATCGGCATAAATTTCCAGCAAGGCATTCTTCAATTTGTTCTTCACTAGGCGGTGTTTGACTTGACCGCAATAACGCATACATAGACATGACAAAACCAGGTGTACAAAATCCACATTGTGAACCATGAGTACGGGCCAAAGATTCCTGGAGAGGATATCACACTAATAAGTTCAAAGTATTGATGGATAAATATAAATTTAAAATAACAAGAAACATAATAGCCAAAGCAGATATATAATAAAGTACATCATAAACAATCACCTGGATAGGGTGCAATCCAAGCCTGCAGCTTCCAAGTCCCTCGACTGTAATCACATGCATCCCTTCAACAGAATATAGAGGTGCTAAGCAAGCATTGATAGCATAGTGTCTGAAAGAATATTTTCAAACTAAAATTGTAAGTCTTATGTTGGGATACAAGAACGAATCATTTCAAAAGTAGTAGGAGTGCACGGTATGAGAAAGAAAAACTCACAAGGTTTTCCTCAAATTTGTATCATAATGAGAAACCATAACAGTACAAGCTCCACAACCACCTTCACCGCAGCCTAGTTTAGTCCCTGTCAGACCTATATCTTTTATACCAAAGAGAGTGGAAAACTATAATCAGTTTAGCTTCACAAAGGAAAACATTTAAATCGACAAACCAAAATTAAGTACATATGAAAAACCAAAATTTCAATTTAATCATAAAGTGCTTATTTAGGGTTGGTAATCAACCAAACCGCAACTCAAATTAGTTCTTTTTTTTTGAATAAAGACTACCCTTTTATTAAGATAACTAGACTCTAACCCGTGTGATGCACGGGTTTTTGTAGAGTTTCATATATAAAATATCAAATTGCCTCAATTAAGAGTGATCGACATGCACAATCTCAAAGAAGCAAATTAACAGCATTTAGTTTGCATCAACAAAAATTAATATGGAAATCAACAAAAATGAATATGGAGTAAAAGTCATTAGTTTGCCAGAACAAAGTAATGTTATAGTCTACTATAGTGATTTTTGCAAATAAAAAATCAAAACAAAAACTTCATGTAATATAATATAGGAGAAATAAAGAGGCCGACAAAATTACAGGAAAAAATGAAGTTTCTAATGAAAAAATTATCATATGG
>Ga0315913_1006770_pt1 | contig 13834 bp, 10 predicted proteins | sample MpolsnodulesMG_FD_207736 | JGI IMG/M metagenome (GOLD analysis project Ga0315913, IMG submission 207736) | Medicago polymorpha root nodule microbial communities from Los Angeles, California, United States - small nodules | ecosystem: Host-associated > Plants > Roots > Nodule | place: USA... | reverse complement strand
GTGGTGACAGAATTAGGGACCGAATGAAGTCTAAATTGGCAAAGACACCTTTTTATGTGGGAAGAGGAGGTGCTTTTATGTCTTACGGAGGATTTAGATGGTATGACGTTGTCTCTAGTTGAGGATGAGTGGAGGTAGAAGCTAGAAGATAGTGGATTTTTTGCGGTTAAATCGGCTTATTCTAGGTTGGAGGGATTGGTTTTGTGCGAAGATTTGTGGAGGGAGGACGAAAAAGGAGTTTTTGAAAATTTGTGGAAGTCACCGGCTCCTTTGAAGGTGGTGGCGTTTCCTTGGAAGGTCCTCCTCAATCGAGTACCAACAAAACTCAACCTTGCATTAAGGAATGTGTTGGGCCCGGAAGAGAATAATTTGTGTGCTTTATGTAATACGATGGTAGAATCATCCTTACATCTCTTTCTCCATTGTGATTTTGCTAGTTTGGTGTGGCTTGGAATTATGTCTTGGCTTGATCGTATTTTTGTAACCCCTCCTAATCTCTTTGTGCATTGGGAGTGTTGGAGTGGGGGAGAAAGAAAGAAGAACGTTAAAAAAGGCTTATGACTGATTTGGCATACAACTATTTGGGTTTTGTGGAAAGTCCGGAATGATAAGATTTTTAAGGCGAAAAGCTATATGGTGGATGAAGTTGTGGAGGAGGTTAAGGTGTTGTCTTGGAGATGGTTCTTGAGTAGGGTGAATGTGCCGGTTTGTTTATTTTACGAGTGGTGTTGGAATCCCCAAGTTTGTCTTGATAGGAAAGGGGAGCGGCATTAACTGTCTTAATTAGTTGTGCGACAGTTTTTGGCTTGGTGGAGGAATTTTGCTGGTGTGCTGTTGAATTCCAGCTGTGTTTGAGCCTTGGTATGTGCGGTTCTGCTAGCATGGAAGTTCTAATGTGCAGCTGATGTAATTTTCTGCTTACATGCTGCCTGCGGTTCTGTGCTGTTGTGGGAGCAGCAGCAGTTTTGGCTGTATGCAGCGCCTGTTTTGCTGGGTTTAGTTTTGCTTTTCAGGTTGCTGTCTTAAGGGCATTCGGGAGTGAGGTATGCGTATAGTCTGTTGTATGTATACTCTGGCCTCACCACTTGATACCAAGGTTTTTGTGGTTTTTTTTTTGGTGTACCGTATATTTGCGGCATCTTTGTGTAATTTTTTCCTTTTATCCGCGAGTTGGAGTGCTTCTTGCATATACTCGTCGTGAATAAATTTGCCATTTCAAAAAAAAAAAAAATCTTAATTTTCAGCTGTATATGAATTTTAATCAATTTCCAAGTAGTATTCCCATCAAAATAATCTTGTAAGTATTGAAGTGTTTCGGTAGTTATGGTAAGATACACCAAAAGAGTAACATTTTTTGTTGTACTCAAATTATAGTTTGAAAAATATTTAAATATATAATGAAAACTTGTCAAACATATTCGTCAACTCAGTTAACATACATCGAAGAGGAATGCTAGGGACACACTCCTTTTGACACACTCTCAACTATTAGGCCACATCATCCAATTTTTTAATTGGAACTTTTGTTTTGTTTGTAACCCTCAGTTTTCAAGGAAGGGGGTCTTGACAACCTGGTATCAACATAGAGGTAAAAAAAGTTCCATCAAAAATTGTTTTACTAAAGATTTAAACTCAATTTATATCAAATGATTTGATTTTAACTGATGTTCAATCGCATGATACGTCAAGTTATAATTTGAGAGATGAGAATTATAGTCCCAAGATCGAAATTGTATCGACACAATTTGAATGCTTCTCAAAAATGACATCTTATATATTAACGAGTGCAAAAATTACAATTTATAGTCCAAATTATAAATTTTTTTTTTATCACTATCTGGAATTTATTTAACGAGTTAAAAATTACAATTTATTTAAAATAAATTAAGCAATAACAAGGCTTAGTATATTATTCCTTACACAAAAAATAGTCGTATATAATCCACAGCTTCTTACGAAACACAATTACAATGTATCTATAATATTTTCTCTAAGATTTATATTTCACTTAGAATTCACACCAAAAACCAATATAAAGCCACTTCGATACAACAACAGTTGAGTTTAGAAGAAAGAGTTAGTTTTTTGGTACCACAGAAAGAGTAAGTTTTATCACAACAAAATGAATTGCATTTAAAAATTACTGTGAAAAACACCTGCATTTAATGGGCAATGACACCTCATAAATAACTTAAGAGAAGACATGCGAGTTTACCTCAGAAAAATAGAAATTCATCTTCAATGTGTCATTTCTTTGGTAATTCTATTTGCGGTAATTCTAACATTTGCAAAAGACATGAGGTGTTCCGGATTAAGAATCTCATGACTTTCATTGCATTCAAACAAGTCCGAATACGGAGTAGGTCTCATCATACCGGATCTCCTTAAATTTGTAACGTCCCTACGCCTTTAATGCCCACAACAGGTACCTGACTAATACTCCGTTGAAGAATGCCGTTCGTAATGGCTGCTGTTAACTCCTCATTGGCTCATCCTACTGTATATATGTCTTCATCGCCCTCAACATCAGGGTACATAATCTCTAATCCCATTACCTCTCACTCTCATTGCTCTCTTACTGACTTGAGCCTCATAGTGCTTGCAGGTACTATGCCCTAATCACATTCGCTGCGGGGTGCTGCTTTCCTATCCGACCAACCTCGGTCTGATCAGATCATGAGGTATACTGACGCATTCTTACAAAATTCAAAGGTGATAAGACACGTATATGATCTTTTTCTAAGGTGTATATATATACACATTAACTTGTTAATTATTATCAAACCACTACTCTCTCTCTCTCTCTCTCAAGCTACCACCACTCCACTCTATAAGGGTGGCCTGAGAGTGTTTCTTGGAGCACTAATCCAAGCAGAATCTGCAATGGCAAATCTCCACAGTGCGTCGACATGCTCTGGTAGAGCGAACTGGATTCCAACACGTGGACCTACCAATATGTTTTCTGGCTCTGGACCATCTAAGAGTTCTAAACCACCTGCATTGTACATTTTTTTCCCTATTGAGAAAACATTGATATCCATTTTTCAATTTCACATTTGTAACACTCAAATTATAGAGAACTTACCGGGGGTATATAGTGGATGATTGGACCATTCTGTTGAAAGACCTAGTGCCTGACCAACCTAAGATTTGCGAAGACATTAAAGTTAATCGGTTTGGGAAACTACGATGATACTTTAAATATGCAAGGACATTTGTGTGAAAACAAAAAGTTATCTCCACTAATATTCTATGAAGAAAGATTTAAGAAATAGCATGAAAAATGGTCAAAAAGAGGAAGTAAACTAAATGATAACCCTTTCCATCTTATGGTTGCCTTTAATTTTTTCCATTCTAGCAAGAACCAGTGTAATGATTGTGATCACCTCTGTTATGTCAGAATGTGTCAACATTTTACAAATGATGCAAAACTTTCTAAACCATCACGCGCAATGTTTGATTTAGGCATTTAAGTGCTTCTAAGTTTTGAATCTATATAGACAAGATTTCTATAAACTTAAATCAAGATAAGCCCTATATGGGAAAATTTTATTACAGAGAGTGGATCTTTTCCAGAATAGTTGAAGCATAAAACATAAATAAACATGACATCAAATTATTTCACAAATCACAAGCATGTAAAATCATAAAACGTGGGGTCATGCAAGGAACAGTTTACAGATCTAATATATCAAACTTAACCATCTATTGGTCATTATTAATTTACAGTTTCAATTCTTTTTTTTTTCAATCTGTCCAAAATTTTGCCAAGAAAGGGACAAGACTTATGAAGCCCGGATACAAAATATGATACAGGTACAATACAACACTGATACAATAAATTTTGGAAATGGATGATAATTAAAGCAAGACTGTGATAACAGCTACTGTGCTTAATGAGCAAAACATCTTCCAATATTGACTAGTAACTAGTTGATAGTAAGCACTGAAATGTGTATAACTTTGAGCTGATAATCACAAGTCAATGGTAGTGCAAAAAATTAACTGAATTATTTTCCTAGAAAACATCTCAAACAGGTGAATAGAGGGAACTAACCTTCCCAGGGCCCGTAAGAAGTATAGGTTTGTCAGTTTTTTGACCTCGGCGCTGCTGAATAACATCCAATCCTGTGACATAGTTGAATATTACAAAATAAACCTAGAAATAATTGTATTCAAGGTTACCTTATAATAAATGCTAGCAGAGTATTGTAGTCTTTTGCTAGAGTTGATTTAACTCTTACTTCAAGAGGGAAAAAACAATACCGAACTTATAATGAATGCTAGATTGCCAGCGAAGAATTATTGCCATTTGTACAAAGTTTATTTATATTGAACACCAGCAACTATATGTTATTGCCACAGCAATGCTGAACTTATACTGAAAGACTCGACTATTCCAATTAGTCAGCCAGCTTCCCACTTGGCTTACCCATAACCACAATAGTAAATAGTTATAGTTGTACATAGTCATACAGTCTGAGTTCAAGTGCAACTTTTCAAATAGTCCAGGTTGTACACATCAAAAATAAGATAAAATTACTAGCTAGTGATGGTATAGAACTCGTTTGTTTAGGAATCACTTTTATTTGTTAATATTTCAGTTTTAAGGTATTATATTTGGGGTAAGCTTTTCTAAGATACAGAATGCCAAGAATCTATTTTCTTAAACACTCATCTCTTATTGACCTTTTCTTTTCCTTTGAATGAGGTATTCAACTACTGATTTGAATGATTCACTTGCATATCATTAATCTCTTTCACTCATCCATAAACTGGATAAGTAACACAACAAGCACAAGCATCTAAAGAGGCCATGATGACACATAATTTAGCATGCTAGTCGCTCTTTAAAAAAGAAAAAAAAATAGGCAAGGGAAAAGTAAAAGGATGGTTTATTTGCATCATTAGTAAGTGTTTTAAAATAAGGTCTGCAATCTTAGTGGAGAAATCGAGTTTTTTGATATATTTGCTATCACTATTTAAAACCTTGGTATTATTATTAAATGAGCTATACTATTGAGTATTACCGCAAATGGGGGCACAAGAACGTATCAATACACCGGCTCCAACTCCTTCTTTATCCGCAACAACATTCAGCATTGTGTGGAGACCATAGCAAAGATAAACATATGCATGCCCACCCGGTCCAAACTGCAAAACAGGAACAAATATATAGCAACATTACTCTAGTTAACCTAACTAAGCATCTTCAAATCAGGGTAGAGAATTCATATCATATATCCCAACATAAACAAGTTTATGTTAATAAAATAAAAAGGTGAAAAAGAAGCATCTTACAACAGGAGCAGTTCTTGGAGTAATACCAAACCGACCATGAGAAGCTGAATCATTTGATCTATATGCTTCAACCTGTCCAAAATTAATTGCTTGTTAAATCATACACAAACAAAACTTCAGTACACCTAAAAGGCTAAAACTAACGAAATTTTAAAATAACCTTTAAATTTCATTTGCATTGATCTATTTGAAACAATTTCAACAATTAAATTGACCTATCCAAAAGAACCAACATGATAGAAAACATTCAATTTCAAAGACTATTGGCATGTTTGGAATGACTTATTTGAATTTGTCTACGGGCAAAAACAATTGTTCTGAGACAGTTTGAAAGAACTTGTAAACACATCTTATGACATGTTCATAAGCTGTTTTCAGTTTTTTTAAGCTCTCCAAAATATAGAAATAGCTTATACACAAGCGCTCTTAGACTTTAAACGACAAATTAAACTGTTTATCCAAACAGGGCCTATTTTGGACTGTTAATAACTTGAAAGACTAAATTGTGAAAAATCTAAAAATTGAAATTTAAGAACTAAATAGACTTTTGAGTATTGTGAAAGAATGTTACCTCAGTAATCTGAAGAACAACGTGGTCTCTACGAAGAAATTTCCCAAGCAAACGAGGGGCAAGGTCTAGTGCATCGATTTGAAAGAACTCGCGTGACAAAGGTTTTGTATTTTCGAATGAAATGTGAGGTTCTGATGATGATGATGATGGGTTGGGTTCAGCAGCGGTGAGGTTGGATGATTTGGAACGACGCGTTTTGTGTGGCGGTTTGGTTCGTGGAGGGTGGAGTATGGGTTTGGCGAGTCGCTTGAAGCGTTGTGGTTTTGGGGTCACTACGACGGTGCTGCTGTGGTAACGGAATGAATCAAGTGAAGAGGATTCGGGAGTTGAGGACGTGGTGGGGATGGAACGACGGAAAGACATGCTTCATATGCAGCAGCATTGCTGCTGTTTTTGCATTTACATCACATTTCTATGTCAAAAAGTTGACCGACCCAATACCAACCTGTAACATTCACGGGTCTTTCTTTCCACTCTAATTATTTTATGAAAACACCAACAATATAACAAAATAATATAATCTATATTTTTCTAAATAACACCAACAACAATCTTTATTATATAAAAAATTGTTTAAGAGTATAATTAGAACAATAAAAAAGTAAATATAAATATAATCATCTAGTTTGTTACACTTTTTAAATGGTAAAGGAAAGAAAAAACCAGACATATATATATATATATATTCATATTGTGTTTGTTACATTTTTTTATTTTTATCTATTTTTTTTTTTACAAATCTTATTCTTATCTATTTGTTACATGTGTTATTTGTATTAAAATTTGAGGGTGTTTTTAGAAAGAAAAAAGTCAACCCAAAAAAGCTGAAAGGGGTTGTTTTCTTTATTATATATAGTATAGATTTAAAGAAAACAAAAATGGTTATGTTTGCATGAATGATTTTTTGTTTAATTTCCTTTTTGGTTGGTTTGTCGCAACTTGGTGTCAACTCTCTCTTTGCTTAACTAAACATTGTTCAATCCACTTTTTGTTCTTGTTGTGGTTTGCAAGAGAAAACATTTCTTCGTTGTGTGCGAGATTGTAATTTCTCTAGAAGCATTTGAAATCATGTAGGTTTCAATCATCCAGATTTCTTCAATAACTTTGATGCGCATGATTGACTAAATGTCGGCACCACACCTCTCCACCACTTTTGCCGCCAGTGTTTGGTGGGCTTGGAGACATAGAAACATGATGTGCCTAAGCAATGATAATTAGTACCTAAACTGTCTCTTATTTAACATTTAAACTATCGTGAAAAATTTCAAAGTTTGCTTCTCTAATAACTTCCAAGGTTCTACAACTGAGAGATTCATCAAGCGGAACAATAATAATCTCTCTAGCCTCATCCTTAATGTTGGTGGTGGTTGCCTTGGCTCTCCGGTTAGGGCTGGTTACGGTGGAGTTTTACGTAATGATGCAGACTTCTACTTATCAGGTTTTTCCGGCTATATTCATGGCTCTTCTGACATCATGTTTGTTGAATTATATGCTATTTACAAGGGCTTTCTGCTTGCTAAAGACTTGAATTTTATTGACCTCATTTGTTATTCTGATTCTCTACATTGCGTCAATTTCATTCCAGGCCCCTCGATGAAGTTTCATGTCTATGCGGTTTTAATTCAAGAGATAAATGAGCTATTAGTGCAGGTAAATGTCATTGTTTGTCACACCCTTCGTGATGGAAATCAATGTGCAGATTTCATGGTCAAGTTAGGAACCTCTTCAAATATTGAATTCTTACTTCATGCTTCTCCTCCAGATGACCAGCGGCATCTCCTCAAGATTGATGTTGTTGGAACTTTCTTTTATAAAGATTAGTTGTTGTTTCATTCATCCAAATCTTGATAGTATTCAATGATTTTACTATCAAACTTCAGAAAAATGAATCAAAAACATTAAAAAAATTGTTTGTTGTTACGAATGATTCTCACGAAATGATATAAACATAAGGAAAACGATTTATGTTGCGAATTGGTATTGCACATACAAATAACAAAGTGTAAATATTTTCAACTATCACGATGTCACCATCTCCCAATGAAATTTCACCAAAAGTAAAAATTTCAATTTGACCGTCCAATACAACTTAAACATGTATTGCTTCGATGTATGTCGCACCAAATAGCACTTCTCTAAAGATAAAGTGTGTGAAAGAAAAATGCTATGAACACTCAATTTATAACATTCATTCTCCTATTTAATGAAATTAATGTGAATCATACGACTTTATGTATGATCCATTTTCAATTTCACTCAATAAGAGAGTGAATGTTTGAGAGAGGGTTAAAAAGAGAGTGTTCATAGCACTCTTCGTGTGTGAAAACAAGTATAATAACCACCCTCGTGTTTAAGTTTAGTCTGCCAAAATTTGATTAATCAAACATAATACTTTAGCACTTTTTATTTTTTCGTAGTCATGGTCTTTGAAGAAACTAAAAAGAAGAAATAATTTACCATAGAAATTGGATTCTTTATAGTGACTTACACAATGAATTAAAGAATATCATATAAAATTACAAAAGAAAAGATAATAATACAAAACAATACAAAAGGTTGAGGTAATCTGAATTATGAATTTTCCTAAACCATCCTGCATTCTTGAGGAAGGCCCTGAGGAAATCTTTTGGTATCAGTGCAGTAGTTATAAATCATATAATTCTTCTGCACCCACTTGAGCCTCTCGTGACTTGTAGAATCCAACTCCTCAGAAAACCAAGCATTCTTATTGGATTGTGTTGAACTACAAGATGATGTTCCAGAAGACACAATGCATGCATTAGCATTGAAGTTTCTATAAGAAGCGGTGAAAGGAGCATTGGACCAATCTGTCTTAACAAGGCCACCTCTTGTGGCCCAATCATCAGCATTCCAAAGACTAGAATAAATTCTCATTGGTTGGTTTTTGGGGAATGGAACACCATTTGATTCCATGTTCTTGAATTCCCTAATTGGAGTTCCATCCACAGAGAAACTGAAAAATAAACAGAATTTATTAGACTTATTTAGTTACTTCCAACACAAGTAATTAAAAAAAAATCATTTTTTTTATTAAGGATTTAAATTAGGACTTACACAATGCGTTGTGGGTTCCAAAGGATGGAATAGGTGTGAAAATCCGCAGTTGGGTCAAACCATAGGTAGAATTGTTGCTCTCTGTTACCTTTTCCTTGGCTAAACACATTGGTGTGAAGAATGTATGGGTCACCACTCAAATTTCCCAAGAATTCAAAGTCAATTTCATCCCATGCACCACCTTTTGATGATAGCTGAATTAATTGAGCATAAAAATTCCAATTAGTTAAAAGAATTTTTATAAGCTAATAGAAATTAATTAATATAACCTAACACAAAAATATGTAGTTATATATAGAGTAAAGTATCATGAATATTTGATGTGCTTACGTAATAGGCAGTGACAGTGCCAGCAGAGTTGCCAGGAACAAGTTTAAGCTGCATATCGATTTTGCCAAAAAGATATTCATTTTTGGATTGAAAACCAGAGCCAGAGGATTTGTCTAGAGACAATGTAAGAAGTTGGCCATTGTTGAGTATTTTAGCACGTCCATCCCCCCATGTTATATCAAAGTCTTGATTGAAGTTGCCAGCAAAGGCAATTGCAACCGTAGAGATCAAAATGACTAGGAATGCAACTCTTGAAAATGCCATAGAAAGCTAACGGATTTTTATATAGTGAGAAAGTTGAATGTTGATGGATTGTGATATTTTTGAAGAATGGCAAGGTATTTATAGGGCTTAGGGTACAAAAGAAAGGAAAGTTACAAGAAGGTTCGATTGAAGATATAGTATGGGTGTTGAAAGTTGGTGAGGAATAAGGAGTGGGTAAAGTAAGACATGGTTGGTTTTGGTATAGGTGGATGCCCACCCAAATGATATCATCACACGCGTTTCTGCATGAAATGCTGTGTACCAAATAGCCAGCCATGCAATTAATGTGTAAAACGTTCACCGCCTTTGATCGAATCCTATCTTCTTCCTTGCAATTACATTAATTTTTTAGAAAATGTTAATATATCGTAGGAATAGGTCAAACTGTTCGTCAGGGGTCTATGATCTGGTCTATTTAAAGTTCGGCTTAACCTATCTCCTTTATTATATAGGTTAAGCTCAAAATTTTTAAAAAACTCATTAGTTTATGAGCAATGATATTTGAACAACCATTTTACTAACAACTTTTATGAAAATTTTCTTTTTCTCTCTCTTCTCATTGGTCAAAAACAATGGAGAGAAAAAGGAAGAGAGAATAAGAATATAATGTAAGTATAAGAGAGAAAGTTGTCTAAAAGTTGTCAAAAAAGGTTGTACAAAATATCATTTCTCTTAATTTATATAGGTCAGGTTAAGACTTATAGAAAAGTCTATTAGGTATGTCAGACCAGCCCATATATGTTTATATTAATAAATCTTTGGTTCCTTCAAATTTTCAATTCAAACGTGTACACATACTTTTGGGTATTACCATCTTAAGCTCTTACCATTGTCATTCTAATCTTATTCCAAATTACAAAATAAAGAGCCCTATTAGAAATAAAAATAAATGATAATAGATTAAATCTATGCAATATAAGCTTATTAGTTTCTACAAAATGAATTACAAAATTTTATTATAAATGTAATATAAGCTTATAAAGTGGGAAAAAAATGCATGTGCATACTTTACAAATTTTATTGACCTATTAACCTTATAATTAGTGTCGTTTAAATATGTGATTATTTGTTTTAAGTGATTGATTTATCGGTATAACAAAGTGTCACAACTTTTTTTTTTTTCATAGTAAAAGAAAAATTATGAAAAGGAGAGTACAAGGGTAACCACCTTGTTAGACAAGAGTATTTAATGAGTTGTGACCCTTTGCAATAATTTGACAAAGTATCCATAACGGACTATTCTCCGCGGAAGAATCTACTAAAAAGACAATGAATCCTTTGAATTCAACCGAGTTTTTTCCATGTATAAGGAACGAGATCAAACCACTAAACTGCCTAAATGTTTTTTCACTTTGACCAGACACATATGAGAAAACCTTCCTTTATACTAGTACCTCACTTTCCCGTGTGAGAAAACCTTTTTTCACAATTCTAAATCATGAGGTTGGATACAGATGGCATTATAAAATTAAGGTGGTTTAGAATTTTGACTGTAAAATGAGCTTGCTTGTACCTAGCGGCATCACAAAAACTTAGTCATGGGAGCATTTTGACCAATATTTATCTTTGACGGCATCGATGCTTAGGTATGAATATGAGACTATGAGAATAATGACTCCTCTAGTTTGTTCTAGAAGGAGATCTTTTAAACATATTTAATTAATTTGTTTGGTAACATTGTTTTTGTGTGGTTGATATTGCTATCTTACCAAATACTTCCTCCGTCTCAAATATAAGAAAAGATTCATTTTTTTACATTAACTATTCAATGAACTTAAAAACGGAATCTTTTCTTATATTTGAGACCGGAGGGCAGGGGCGGAGGGACCATGGGGGCCAAGGGTGGCCATGGTCCCCCCACGTTTTGCAATTTTTTTTTTATACTAGTAATATTCATGTAGCATATAGTCAATATTGTACAATGTAGAACAGTGGTCCCCCCATGGTTGAGAATTTATTTTTACCTTTTAAACTTGGTCCCCTCGATATTTAAATCCTGGCTCCGTCCTGCCGGAGGGAGTATATGATGTATAGTCTCATAATGAGGGAAATATTCAAGAACCAAAAATGAATGAAGGAATGCCGTTCTTACTTATAGTCTTAGTTTGTTTCCTGTGTTTTTTGTACTGATAGTTTGAAAGAGCCTATGAATGTTCTATAGCTTTGCTTCAGCTAACCCGATCATAATTGTTTTTCTTACCCCCAAAGTCCTTCCCCTATTAGTTGGAGGGATTTGAACTCCTTGTGGTTCATAGCCACGTGCTCTAATCCAAGAGTTGGTTTTCATAATTTTGATTTTTGAATCATATCAAAACAAAATACTAAACATATTTAGGCTTTTTTTATTTCTTGTGCTTCAGAGAACTTATGTGTGAGTTCCTGGGTAAAGGTTGAACCACTTCACTCAATTCTATTATTCTTCCGGCTAAAAGACAAAAATTGATGCCAAACATTTGTTTAGCTATCTAAAATGGAATTTTTCTTTATATATATCCTTATCAGACTCTTAGGTAGGAATTAATAGCCAAAAGGTAAAAGCCAAGGGACTATTATATATAATTAAGTTTCTTAATTTCATGAAACTACACGGTTTCTGTTACACTTGGACACAAGAATATATTTATGCCATATTTTTAATGCTTGCAGGAAACAAACAACCGTTCAGGTTGGAAGAAGTTATTAACTTGTTGTCTTTAGGCTTTAGCAAGAGCACAAGTATTTGCAAAGCGCAGTATATTAGTGTTGTGAACAAATTGGTTAGTGAATTTCACTACAATTGAAAGATAAATGTTGATTAATCGCAAGCGCAAAGTACTTCTGTATATGAACATTTTGGTCTTATACATATCAACACCAATCAAGCCTTGTCCCATTGAGTGCGTCGGCTACATGGAACCAACGATGCCCACTGCCGTGGCATTTAGTACTAGCATTGTAAAACCAAGTGTGCTAACAAACTTAAGTTTCACGCCACATATTAGACCTTCAATAAAGTCCAACATTTTTCCACTCTAAGGATTTGCATCAACGGAAGTTCATGTCCTTTCAATAATTCATAAAAACAGCTAGTGCCTAAGGAATTTTGCTGATACATTCTGAGCACACTCATATATGCACAATATTGATTTTGATACAATTTCTTTACTGCATAAGTTTTTCAGGTTAATTGCCTCCACAACCATTTCCCCAATAAAGCTCTTCAATTTTTGTTCTTAACTCCCCCATTCTTTTTATTAATGATATGCTTAATGTTCCGATCATATGTGTTTTAACCAAGTGAACTGGTTCAAGTGGTTAATGGTTTTCCTCTAAAACCCAATCAATGAAGAAAACCCAAATTAGACATTGAAGATTTTATTTCCAATTTCGTTAAAAAATGCTATAATATAGTTGAGCTTATATGGTCAATAAATTTACAAAAAGCACCCATTATAATAATAGCTCCAAAAAGCATCATTTACAAGAGACAAGTAATAATAATCTGATAACAGGTTGCTTTAAATAATAAAAAATTTATTCTTTTTCCACAAAAGATATTAAATGAGTATAAAAAGTATCTCAAGAACGAAATCAAAATAAACCAGATAGATAAAGCAATCCAAGCAGAACAAGCTCAACATCAGCAGAATCCAATTCTAACTATCAACAGTTATGAAAAAGGAAAGTAAACTAAATTAACATATTGCGAAACCATTGATTTTGAATCAAAGGTTTGCAAGGGCCTTAAAATGCATTTGCTTTATTTTCTTCTACTTTTTCTGCCACTTTCATCCAATGAATGGGAGCTCCGCAAGGTCAGACTTTTCAAATAGACGCGTTGATTCTTAGTAAGCTCGCCAAGTCCAATCGACGTGAAGAAGTTAATGGAAAACCGCGTGTTTCTTGTGCTATCTTTGGGAAATATTGATTCAAAACAGTCCTGCATTGCTGGATCATTCAACCGCTCATTCAGCACCTTGATCCCAAGATGCTCAGATAACTCTTGGAACAGAATCTTAATAAATATACGCGAAGCAGAAGTTGTGTCCTCTTCAGTCAACCGGATATAGGACAACACATTCCAAGGGAGAGCGGATGTGGCAAGCAAATGAGCAAAAAACTGTGCCACATTTCGGAGTTGATTTGTTTGAAGCCTGTGAATTATTGACAACTGTTGAGCAAAACACTTTTCAAAGTTCTGTTGATAAACTTTGTTGATCATACAAAAGCGCTCCCCCAGAAGACCATAGTATCGACGATAAGATTTTTCATAGCTGCAGCATTGTAGAATCATACTGCATAATTGGATCTCTT
>Ga0315913_1006769_pt1 | contig 13836 bp, 22 predicted proteins | sample MpolsnodulesMG_FD_207736 | JGI IMG/M metagenome (GOLD analysis project Ga0315913, IMG submission 207736) | Medicago polymorpha root nodule microbial communities from Los Angeles, California, United States - small nodules | ecosystem: Host-associated > Plants > Roots > Nodule | place: USA... | reverse complement strand
CCTTCATGTAATATTTCATCAACAAGTTATTCATATAATAATCATCAACATATATACATATATCAATTCATAAATCATGTTATTCTTGACAACAAACCATCTGAGTAACTGATAATATCACCTAAAGCTTTCAGGTATGCACTAAAGGCTAACTCTACACTCTTAACAACCAATTCTACATGTTCTATCATTAAATCCGGTTTTAAACCCTAATTCTCAATTTCACATGAACAACTACAACAACTACATGATAAACTCTGTTTCAGAATTATACCACTTAAGATTAGAGAATATTAGTCCCACCCTTACCTTAGATTGGTGATTGCAAGACTCTACAGGTTCTCTCTTCTCTTAGTTCTCCTCTTCTCTTGGTTCTCCTCTTTTTCTCCAAAAGCTTGTGAACCTAATTTGTGTTTGGCTCTTAGCTTTTATATCTCACACCCTCAACATATTTTCTAACTAAATCCACGTATTTTCTAACTAAATCGAAACCACGTATTTTCTTACTAAATCCAAACCACGTATTTTCTTACTAAATCCAAACCAGCCCCTCAAATATATTTATTCTAATTTTCCAACATATTCTACTAAATAATAAAATATAGCCACTTAATAAAATATTAAAACACCACAACACGTCATAAATCAACATAAACCATATAAGTCATATAAAAGACTCTAAACTCAACCAAAAATAATTAAATAAGAAAATAGGGCGTTACAACAGGAGTAGTCTGAGTATTCACCCAGGAGCGACAAAGATGTATCAGGATCTGAAGAGGTTGTTTTGGTGGCCTGGAATGAAGAAGAAGATCACAGAGTTCATGTATGCTTGTTTGGTTTGTTAGAAGTCAAAGATTGAACATCAGAAGTCGTCGGGTTTGATGCAACGTTGTTTGTGCCGGAGTGGAAATGGGATACTATCTCTATGGATTTTGTCGGAGCGTTACCGAATACTGTGAAGGGTTTTGATTCAATTTGGGTGATTGTTGATCGTTTGACGAAGTCGGCACATTTTGTTCCTATCAAGACCAATATGTCTATGGCGAGGTTGGCTGAGATCTACATTGAACAGATTGTCAGGTTGCATGGTATTCCTTCTAGTATTGTGTCGGATCGTGATCCAAGGTTTACTTCTAAGTTTTGGGAGAGTTTGGAAGCAGCTTTGGTAACTTGTTTGTCTGTGATTTTGGCAAACGGGGGCTAGTTCTGATTATTACAAGCGAGATCGAACTAGAAATCTCAAGATCGTTGTGCAAATGGGGGCTAGTTTTGAAAAGAGGCCACGAAATGTACTCAGGTTTCTTAGAGAGTAGGACATGTTTGAATTAAAAGGCACTGTCTCTCGACAGGTTTCAGTTTGCAAGTAAAAGCTTAAAATAAAGCAAAATAAAGGTAAGTTTACGCACATAAACTCAAGGAAAAGGTAAAATGCATTGCTATAAAATAAAAGGGGTGGTCTACAAATCAGTTTACATACATTCTGTATAACTCGTTTCCTTAGACGCCGGTAGTTTAAGTGTTGTACAATTTTGTATATGATTTGCGACCCACTTTCCGGCTTGGAAACTATTATTTATACTAAAAAAACTAGATGTTGAACCATTAAGTGAGATCAACACTTCCTCCATCTTGGACGGCTACTTGTCCCACGTTTTCCACTAAATGGAAACCGTCTCATTGCTTGAAATTGTGCTTTCCCGCTTTTTGCTTGTCTTCGACGCGAACACCCTTTCAGCCTTGCTTTGTCGAGATACTGACCATACGCTCTAGGCTTGATGCTTTGTCGAAGCTTTTCAATTTATATGTGAAAGCTCTTGGATTCCTGCAAAGTTAAAGGTCAAACAAATGTTAACCATAATAAACGAGTCTGTCAAATTTACAGGCTCACAAATGCCCCCCAAAAATGTCATTTTCGACGACATAACTCAGAGAGGGGAACATTGGCATTTTTGAAAAACACTTTATTTCTTTTCATACGTATGATGACACCATAGTCATCATGGCTTGTGACCAAAACCTTTTATGCCCTTCTTGGATTTCACTAGTTCATGGTTCTGGCTGTCATGCGCTTCGAATTATTCGCTTTCAGCTTTTGCACGGTTTCCCACTTCTACCATTGTGGAGCCTCTAGCTTACTAATCTGTCTATCTCGGGACTACCCAATTTCACTATCCCAAGAACTTGATAGTTTTAACATTTCTCTAGAAAAGTGAACGGTTCTCGCTTGCCCTATTTGTTTATAAAGCCTTATTTAGTGCAGTTGCTTCCATCCATCGACTTTTTACATCTTCAACCACTCCACGCTCTTTTGTTTTAAATTTTTTTTCCTTAATGATGGACACTCTGCCCAGAGATATGTTGTTTGTAATCATCAAGAAAATAGCGGCATTTGGGGCTGAAGACCTCATCATGTTTGAAACTGCTTTTCCCTTCTATCAAGGGTTTACGCGTAACCAAGCAGTTCTTAGGGCTTTACCTCGTAGCTGCTTGTGGTATCTAACCGATCATTCCCTTAGTTAAGGAAAACGTAAGCTCATGTGTCAGATATCTCACAATGGGCATGGAATGTACAGTGTAGCCTCCGCGGCCAAAATACTCCGACGAGATAATCGTGACTTCGGAGAGATAAAACTCATCCTCAGAGAAGCAGTTATTGATAGGTCTAACAGCGCTAGGTATTTCGACCTTATACTGAAGGTGTTAACTGAAGAGGGCTTTTCTATCGATGAAGTATTCCACGTCTTCATGGACGTCTTTAAACGAAAACAACTCGCTGAATGCAGACGAGCCTTGACGAATGTTGGTGGTATCCCTTTTTTCTAGGGCCCCTACTAGAAAGCCTAACACTTTTTGGCCTCTTCCCAGAGATGATGAAGAATATTCGACAATGGAACTTTGTTTCTCCAGTCGTCTTGACGTCGAAAATGCTTGGTTCCTCGTTCATTTCCGTTTTCTTGAAGATGTAAGATTCTAGTTCTCAGAAATCCTCAAGATTTGATGGCATGTAGAACTATTGGTGGGCGTGAGGCCGTATTTCACCTGCTGCATTCTAACTCATCAGGAGGCTTTGATTTGGAACATCTTCCATCTGACTTTTATTCTCTAGTTGGTGTTGTTATGCATTGTGGTGTAGCATAACAATGTTCAGTTTTGTAATAGTTCGGCACTGTTCTTAGTATATTTTTCTTTGTCTCAAAGCCGAATGTTTTTCCTTTTGTTGAAAGTTTATGTTTGTGTTTTTATTTCACACAAATAGGCTTATATTCTTGATACATGCCTTTATTTCGACATATTTATCAAAGCACTCAATTTCTTTAACAATTTGTAAAATGGTAAAGATTCTCAATCATTCAAGATTAGAGTTATTTGCAACAAAGTTATGCCTTTGCAAATAGACCAAAATTTGTATGTAAAACTTCAATAAACATAATTGCTTGCCCCTAAACTTTGATATTGACAAGTTTGCCATACGGATTCTAAACAAGAATTATATATATTTCGGTTTCACCCACTGCTTATGGTTTCTTACCCAAACTTTTGAATCTTTAAGGTAATTAAATGCCAAATTTTACCATTTGATTTTAACTAAAGGAATCACATCAATTCCTTCTTAGAGATACAATCAACTTTATGGCCAATTAACCAAAATTTCCTTAAACCTAAATTTAAGTGTTTTGATAGTATCTTCACTAATGGTTTCCTAACCATTTCTTGCTAAGTATCACCCACTAAGACCTTCTTGATCTCACATTTCGGCTAAACAACCGTGATCCAACTCTAAGCATCTTGCTTAGATGTGATGATCATCTTCATCATCCTTTAAGGTTAGGGAACTCATATCCTTCATATCAAATTATGTGTCGAACGTCTACCTTTCCCGCATGAAACCATGAGTTGGATGGAGTTTCATAGAACTTGCATCTGCTTGATTAGCATCGTCAGATTTCGCAGATGAACATGGAGCAATCTTCGCTAGATTCTTGTCAAAAGTTTTCCTTGTGATTTGATTTACTTCAGCAAGAAAATAGCTTTGATCAACCTCAATGTTTTCGACTATACCATCATCTTTCCAAATTGAAATTCTTTGGTGCATGGATGAAGGAACAACTCCTATCCCATGAATCCAGTCTCTCCCTAACAATTGGTTGAAGTTAGCCTTCGACGGGACCACCATGAATAAAGTTGGTCTAACCACAGTTCCCACCGTTAGACTTACTTGGAATGCACCAAGGGAATGGCCAGCCTTTCCTTCATAAGTCGATAGAATTACATTATGAGGCTTCAAATCTTTATCGATCTTGCCAATCCTTTTGAGTAAGGATTGAGGCATCAGATTGACAGCAGCAGATTGACAGCAGCTCCACCGTCGACCAACATTTTGTTAACACTTAACCTCATCTACTTTGGCTTGGATGAATAAAGGTTTGAGATGACTCTTCATCGAATCATCAGGCCGTTCAAATATGGCTTTCCAATTATCTTCAGAGCCATCATTCACAAAATAGCACATGGGTTTGTACTCCTCCATGCCATTGGGATCAAACTATTCCTCTGAATCGCCAACTTCAGATATCATATCATATTCAGTTGGTAAGATGGAAACCAAATTGCATATGACATCGAAGTCTGGTTCTGAATCTGTAAAAAGCCATTGTATCTATCTTCACACCCTTCAAATAGCCCACTGAGATTATATCAGCCAAAGGTCTGAGAGACTTTGTTGATCAAACAACTTTCCTTTTCATCCGTGACCTTTGTATGAAAAATCATATGGACATTTTACCAGATCACCTTTATCCTCCTATTGCCGTCAGGGTCGCTAAATCTGGTGTTAGAAACCTTTTCAGATTTAGGGCCATTTCTTCTCGCCATTGGAAGCTTCTTGATCATCCTGAGGTTCTTATGGCTTTACCAAGGAGTTGTTTGTTCTACCTCTTTGATCCCAAACCCTGCATGAAAAAGATCACTTTCATGCAGCATCTTTAAGCTAGCGGGCACTCAACGTTCTGTATTGCTTTGGCTTCTCAACTTTTCCAGAAGCTAGATCCAGATGTTGAGGAAGTCAAGTGTGTTTTGGACGTAGCAGCCTGCCATGGATCGAATGGTGCCAAGTAGTTCTTAATGATGCTTGATGTACTAGTGGAAGGTGGGTTCTCCATGTATATCGTTTTCTTGGTGTTTATCAATCTCTTCGTCGATAAACAACTGGCTCGATGTAGAAGATCCCTTATGAATCTCGGAGTCTACCCAACTCCGCTTTCCTCCCTCGAGGGTTAGTGTATCGACGCACCTGTGAATCTGGTGGAACTTGTGAAGGCAACAAAACTAAATCGAGGCTTGTTTGGCCACTTCCTGGACCTGATGAGGAGTACAGAATGCCTGACATCTGTCTTTTTTGCCGCCTCGACCTTGAAATCACTTGGTTCCTTGTTCATTTTCGTTTTATGGAGAACTTACGTTTCCATTAGGGATGCGGTGCTTTGCTTTGGTATGCTTCGACATCTGCATCTTAGTCTATAGGGTGACTCCTAAAACAAGAAAAAAGGTTGTCTTCCAATTTCGTTTTGGCTTTGCTATGTATTGTGTCGTGACATAAACAATGTCCAATTTTGTAATGTTTCGGCTAACTTTTGTATTTCTTTGTTAATTTCGAAGCCGAATGTTTGTTTCTTTGTCGAACTCTTATGTTTTTGCCATTCTGTTTTACACAATCAGGCTTATACTCTAAATGCGTGCCTTTATTTCGATATGTTTATCAAAGAAATTAATTCCTTTGATGATTTGAAAAATGGTAAACAACCTCAATTATTTAAGATAAGAGTTATTTGCAACCTGAGTAAGTATTTGAAAATAAACCAAAGTCGTAAGTAAAACTTCAATAAACATAATTGCTTGCTCCCAAATTTTGATATTGACAAGTTTGCCACAAGGGTTCTAAACAAGAATTATATCTATTTCGGTTTCACCCACTGCTTGTGGTTTCTTACCCAAACTTTTGAATCTCTAAGGCAACTAATGCCAAATTTCACCAATTAATTTTCAACTAAGGAATTACGTTCATTCCTTAACAAAGATACAATCAAATTTATGGTCAATTGACCAAAATTCCTTAAGCTTAAACTTAAGTGTTTCGATAGTATCTTCATTAATGGTCTCCTAACCATCTTTTCCTACACACCAGCCACTAAGGCCTTCTTGATCTCACACTCCGGCTAAACAATTGTGATCCAACTCTAAGCATCTTGCTTAGATGTAATGATCATCTTCATCATTCCCTAAGGTTAGGGAATTCATATCCTCCATGTCAGATTCTGTGTCGAACGTCTCCCTTTCCCACATGAAGCCATGAGTTGGATAAAGTTTCACATAACTTGCATTTGCTTGATTAGCATCATCAATTTTTGCAGATGAACATGGAGCAACATTTGTTATGTTCTTGTCAAAGGTCTTCCTTGTGATTTGATTTACTTCAGCAAGCAAATAGCTTTGGTCAGCCTCAATGCTCTCAACTATACCATCATCTCTCCAAATTGAAAATCTTTGGTGCATGGATGAGGGAACAACACCTATCCCATGAATTCATTCTCTCCCGAACAACAAGTTGTAGTTAGCTTCCGATGGGACCACCATGAATAAAGTTGGTCTAACCATAGTTCCCATCGTTAGACTTACTTGGAGAGCACCAAGGGAATGTCCAGCCTTTAAATCTTTGTCGGTCTTACCAATCCTTTTGAGTAAGGATTGAGGCATTAGATTGACATCAGCACCACCGTCGACCAACACTTTGTTAATACCAATCTCATCCACTTTGGCTTGGATGAACAAAGGTTTGTGATGACTCCTCATCGAATCATCAGGCAGTTCACATATGGCTTTCTGATTGTCTTTAGAGCCATCATTCACAAAATAACACATGGGTTTATATTCCCCCATGTCTCTAGGATCGAACTCTTCCTTCGAATCATCAACTTCGGATATCATATCATATTCAACTGGTACAATGGAAACCAAATTGCATATGACATCGAAGTCTTGTTCTGAATCTGTAAACCCCGATCTTAACACATTATCCTCATTAGGATCTTCTTCGATTTAAGGAAGAGATAACCTCTCTTTTGCTGGGCTTCTTTTTGATTCGACCATTCACTGATCACCTTTTGGGTTATCAGTCTCACCTTCAAGGCTTGTAAAAACGCCTTTCTTAGACCTCTGGTACGTCCTCCATTGACTTCTTGTCATGGGATTCTTTCCCTTGTAGTTGTTGCTATAAGCAAACTTCTTCGACTCAACGGCAGTACCATTCTTGTTGTCGTTCACAACACTGGTGTTTCTTTTCACCACATGGTTCTTCCCACGTTGCACATTCTTGTGAGTCGACTGAACCCATTTTTGGATTGGCGCATAAGGGACCGAAGTTTTCCCATGACCACATTGATTGACATAATTGGTGGTCGAAGAGTTATTTACGAAAGGGATTTAACTCTTTGTAAAGGAAAAAATAGGTCTATGATCACCAGACCATTTCCCTCTTTTCTTAGGTTTTGGGATAGAACCTTCGAGGCCTTTAGTTGCCTTTTTGTCAAACACAACACTACATCTAGGGCAGAGCATTACCTCAGAACTCTCTAGCTTGCATCGATTGAGGAAGTCAATTAATTCCTCTTCAGCTGTAGGATAGGTTGTCTTTAACTTCTCGTCGAACTGAGGCTCTGGAGCAGTCTCCTCAACGTCTTTTGCATCTTTCGTTATGTCCACCATTTGACATTCTGCAACTTCAGTTTCTGCTTCTACTTCTGATTCGACAGACAGGTTCTCGACAACATCAATGATTGCTCCGCCATATTGCAGCCTGAAGAGTGTACATCATGCTCACATCCTTCAAGAGGTTAGAGTCTACTTGTATTTGAGGCATTGGCTTGTTTCCAAACTTCAATCTACCTTCATTAGGACCCTTCTGAACCAAATCCTTGAAAAGGGAACATCGAGAGGTGTTATGTCCCAAGAAGTTATGGTATTTACAAAAACCTCTCTTCTGACGTTGTTCTAGTGGTGGGATTTTTACATCCTTAGGAACTACCACTTGACCATCAGCAACTAAGAGATCATAAATCTCATCGCATTTGGTTACGTCGAACATATATGTCTTGGGGACATATCTTTCATTGCTTGTTTCGACAGGATTATTCCCATCGGAGGGCCTCAACGATTTACACGTATAAGGGGCCCTGGTTTTAACTTAGCAATATCAACCTCCTTTATTTCGACATCACCAGAGGCTAAGTCGAATTCTTGGTTGCTTTCGTCTAATGTGATGTAAGCAACCTTTTCTTTCCTGAAATGTTTTTGAGTTCTGTCTTTTTCAGCCTTTAGTCTTTCGACATGTCGAACTCTATCGGCCAATTGGGCCATATCTCTCAAGTGTTGAGTGTTGAGTTTCTTCCTGATGGAATAATCTAGGCCACCAGCGGCCATTTCGACTAACTCTTGTTCAGGCACTTGAGTGACACATCTTGCCTTTAACAATCTAAATCTATTAAGATAATCAACAATAGATTCAGTGGAATTCCTCTTGACACTCACCAATGCTTTGAGACTTATCTTAGATTGGCCCATGTAAAAAATTTCATCGAATAACCGTTCTAATTCAGTCCAATGTTGGATCGAATGCGGTGCAAGAGTAGTGAACTATGTGAAGGCATTCTTTGTTAGAGAATTTGGGAAGAATTTCAACCTCAAATTCTCATCATTTGCTAGGTCTCCTGCCTCCGTCAAATATCTTGTAATATGTTCGACAGTTGACTCACTAGTATCCCTTACAAATTTAGTGAACTTAGGAATTTTATAACCCCTAGGAAGTTCAGATTGTAATACCAATTCTGACAAAGGAGAAACAAAGATTGGCCTATGAAAACCAATGTTTAAACCATTTTGAGCCATTATGTTTTCGACCAAATTGGCTATATTGTTATGTGCTTCTATGTTTTGTTGTTGGACATTCCTAACAACTTCATCGGCATTATCATTTCTATCTACCAAGATCACTTCAGGTTGACCCTGTATTACTGGTTCGACCAGTCGGGGTTGAAGCACAGGTTGTTGCCTCTAAACCATTTGTTCAACTAACTGCAATGGTTGTTGATTTTGTATCTGTGTGATCGGTTGGTAAACCGGTTGTGGGGGTGCAAAGAAATGTGCTATTCTCCCCATTTGAGTGGTTAAGGCTTGGTAACTTTGGTTTGTATCCCTTATCAAAGGATTAAACACAATACTAATTTATTGCGTTAACAAATTAACCATTTCATGGTTACTCTCATTCATTTATTGTCTCAACAAATTCATCGAATATGTTGTCAATGGTAAAGTGTTTCGACCAAAAGTACTAGAAATTGAGGGACTATGTATGTTGTGCATAACAAACGGATTTGCTTGGTCTGCAAAAACGGAAGCACTATTATGTGCATTTGTCATCATCGAAGTTGGCATACCATACGGTTGTTCCCTCGAAACGTTCTGTATATTTACATTTCGATCGTCTGATCTAGGCCTATTCGAAGGAGCACTAGAACTTGGCACGCTGGTAGTAGATGGAACACCAGTGGTGAATGGGGGTATAACGGTTCCTATTTCCTGTCGTGTCATTTAAGTGGACGTAGAAACGGTCGAAGGACCGGTTACTCCCATGTCCACCAAGCCTGGCATAGCCATGGTTTCCCCCACAGGGGTCGACACGTTTAAATCTCCTAAAAGAGAGGTCGCCTGTAAAGGTTGTGCCTGTGAAGATGATTGTGAAGAGGATGAACTGGCACAAGCCATATATTTACCACTTCTCAGATGCATACACAAACAATATTGGTGTTTTTAGCAATAAAGTTACCCGGAAATAGTAACGAGATTCTAAAAACTGATCTCTTCAAAGAGATGGATTTTTGAAAAAGTTTTTGAAAAAGGTTTTAGATTTTGAAAAAGTTTTTAAAAATTAATTTCACAAACTGGGTCCCACCGGGCGTGGGAATTTGTTTGCCTGTGATTTTGACAAACGGGGGCTAGTTTTGATTATTACAAGCGAGATCGAACTAGAAATCTCAAGACCGTTGTGCAAAGGTTTTTATCGGAAAAGAGTTTGAAAAAAGGCCACGAAATGCACTCAGGTTGCTTAGAGAGCAGGACAGGTTTAATATAAAAAGGCACTGTCTCTCGACAGGGTTGAGAATTCAATTAAAAGCTTAAAATAAATCAAGATAAAAGTAAGTTTACGCACGTAAACTCAAGGAAAAGGTAAAATGCAATGCATTAAAATAAAAGGGGTAGTCCACAAATCAGTTTACATACATTTTGTATAACTTGTTTCCCAAGACGCCGGAAGTTTGAGTGTTGTAGAATTTTGTATATGATTTGCGACCCACTTTCTGGCTTGGAAACTACTATTTATACTAAAACACTAGATGGAAAGCCACAAACTCCATGATCAATACTTCTTCCATCTTGGACAACCACTTGCCCCACATTTTCCACTAAAAGGAAACCGCTTCCTTGCTTGAAATTGTGCTTTCTTGCCCTTTTGCTTGTCTTCGACGCGAAACTACTCTCTCAGCCTTACTTCATCGAGATTCTGATTATGCGCCTTAGGCTTCAAGCTTCGTCGAAATTCTCGAATTGAAATAAAAAAGCTTCTTCGATTCCTGCAAAGTTAAAGGTCAAACAAATATCGACCATATTAATTGAGCCTGTGAAATTTACAGGCTAACAGGTGGATGATGCGATAACCGAAGTTGTCTCTTAGTATCAGTTGGTTGATCAGTTGAACAAAATCCCTTAGAGTCTCCTCGGGTCCTTGGCTTTGGAAGGTTCAAATGGGGTGACAAGGGCGTGCAACCGCTTCCGTGGCAGTGGTTTTGTCACTTACAACATCCTGAATGGGGAGCTGGATGCTTCTGCTCCCTTTAATAGTTTTGAGTTGGGAGTACTTCGTCATTTGAAGGTGGCACTTTCCCAGCTTCACCCTTTTTCTTGGGCTTTCGTGAAAGCTTGTCAATTTTGGTGCGAGTATAAGCGTCGACGACCCATTTTTTGTCACTTTTTTACTCTCTTTGGAGTTCGCCATAATAGTGAGGCAGTTGCTCATAGTTAGGTAGAACAATACCAGCAGGTCAGATTCTTTGAGGACTGTGTGGATCCTCTTGAGAATTGGAAGCACAAGTATTTGTCGGTCTGTCCTATGAGTCGGAAGGCGCACAAGAGTATCTGTTGTGTTCCTTTGGACTATCCAGACGAGGTTGATTCAAATGGTTTGAACCCGGGGGCTGTTCCTCCTAGAGATGTGGTGCATGGGACCCTTTTCCCATATTTTTGGACCAAAGATCATTTTGATAAGTCGGTCGCTGATTATTCCTTCGTCGAGGGGGACCTTACTCCTTCCGGTCGGTGGTTGAAATCCTCCCTTGAGGACTTTGTTGCCAGTTTTGAATTAGAACGGGTTTCAGACCCGCAACATCCTGGGGGCCCTCTAAAAAGGGTGTCCTTGTTCATAAATACCCTTTTGATTTTCTAGGTGTGGGATGTCGCTCATCGCCGCGAGATTTTTTGTGAGGAGGCATTCTTATTTCCCTTCTTGTTTCTGCCTCTTGGTTGCTCGTTATTCTGTTAGCTTATCATTTGTTCTTTGTTTTTGCAAATTCAATTTCCTCCATTAATAGTTTGAAGAACTTCGAGCGGAGTTGTGTCCCTTCTCCTAGTGAAGATATGTTTTGCACGCCTTCTACGGTGCATCCCCTTTTGGCATGTGATCCCTCTACACAAGCCGTGTGGAATTCTATGAAAAAGCTTAAGACCAATGTTGTACCTGTCGATTCTAACAAGTTAATGGTGGAGTCTCCCCCTTCTAAGGATGCCGAGAAAGGTTTTGGGATCCTTTTCCAAACCCCCTTGGCCGATTTTAGTAATGTCAGTGGTTCGAAGAGGAATGGGGACCAGGTTGGTGATGTAGGGCGACCCAAAAGACTTCGAGTGGGTGAGAAGGATGAACGGGGGAAAGAACTCCCAGGCCGGGATTCTGCTTTTGGTGCTCCGACCGTTACTCAAGCAGGTTCTAGTTATGTGCAGATTGTAGATACGTCGTCCACTTCTCGGCCGGTTTTGAAGCCCTTCTTCTGGCTTTCGGTTGTTTTTACGGATACTTCGTCCCTTCCTCGTTCCAGGAGAGATTACATGGAGGCCTTATCATCCTGGGATTACGCTTGGCTGGATCGCCTTGACCTTACTCAAAAGAGGAAATTGGTGGTCGATGGTGCCGTTAGTGCTTATAAAACGGTCGTTCTATGTACCATGATGACGGGTTACGAAATGGTTTCGAGGAGTGCTCCTGAGCGTCCAAAAGATGACATGTCTTGTGTGCTGGAGGAAGGAGAAAAAAAGGCTTCGAGGTCTCACTGCTTCCCACCAGGTTGCTCTGGAACAGGCCAAGGAAGCAGTCACGAAGGAGGTCCGGGAAGCGACCGAGAGGAAGAATCAGGAGCTTAGCCAAAAGCTTTCTGCTTTTGAGAGGAAGGTCAAAGAAATTATTTCTAAGCTTTTGGACTATGAGAAGGAGGTGAATGACTCTCTTTCTTCCTTCAACAAACAGGTGACGGACCTGTCCGGTAAGCGTGACCGCTTGAGACAAAAGTTGATCGATGAGTCTTCAGAGACGACCGCCTAGAAGGCCTGTACTAAGGAGGCCGGTACCAAAATTTCCTTTTTGGAAGAGGAACTAGAGTCCCGTGATACGGTGAATATACTCCTTTCTATGGACATTGAAGCTCTTGCTCAAGTGGCTAAGGTCTCAGCAGATGAGGAAGTTGTTGTTCTGAAACAAGCTTTGGCCGGTAAGGCCTTGGCGGAAGGGGAAGCCTTGTCTCAGCGAAGGAGGGCGGACGAGGCTGTAGCTCTTACTAATCAGGGCTGGAAACATGATTTTAAGGACGCCCTCGCCCAGGTGGAGTTCTTTCAAGCTCCCTTCAAAGTTGACCGTTCCAAAGTTTATCTTGAGCAAGAAGTTCATCGGTCAGTGCGGCTCGAGGATCAGCCTATTGGCCAAGGGACCGTTGAATGACTTGGTTGTATATGTTTTGGATAGTCGCCTGTGGCGGTGGTTTTCATTTTTTGTAATGTATGGATAATTTTGGATTTGGTGTTTATGTATTGTATGTTTTCTTTCCTTTCTTATTGTTGTTCCGCCCGAACTTTTTCTTTTTCTTCTTGTTTGCATATTTTATTTCATGATATGTTGGGAAAGATAGCTCGGGCGTCTTGTCCGGGTCGCACTTATACAATTGTCTCATGCGGTGCCCAATTTGTTTAGTCCACTACAATGCATTTTGTTTCATGCGCGGCAAATATGAATTCATGGCGCCTTATCGCGTTGATGCATTTCATTTCATGTGGTGCCTAGTTCATTTTGGTCCGCATTGATGCATTTTTCTCATGTGGCGGGACCTTCTTCACTTTATTATTTGACGTCCTCTTTCCCTCCTCTCCACGAGAATCGCATTTTTAAATCATGCCGCGTTTGGAGGAGATTTTCTCTGATCTGCGCCCTCTTCTCCCCCTTTATGCGAGTACGCATTTTTAATTCATGCCGCATTTGGAGGAGATTTTCTCCAGGCATTCCTTTAGGTTTTTTCCGATCGTGCGCCTCCTTCATCTTCCTCCCTTTTCACGAGTATCACATTTTTAATTCATGTCGTGTTTAGGGGAGAAAGAGATTTTCTTCTATCGTGTGTCTCCTTCATCTTCCCCCTCTTCACGAGTATCGCATTTTTAATTCATGTTGTGTTTAGGGGAGAAAGAGATTTTTTC
>Ga0315913_1006767_pt1 | contig 13837 bp, 12 predicted proteins | sample MpolsnodulesMG_FD_207736 | JGI IMG/M metagenome (GOLD analysis project Ga0315913, IMG submission 207736) | Medicago polymorpha root nodule microbial communities from Los Angeles, California, United States - small nodules | ecosystem: Host-associated > Plants > Roots > Nodule | place: USA... | reverse complement strand
TATTATTGATTGTTGTTCCTTTTTTTTTCCAATGTTAATTCACCGATTCATGTCTTGTTGTGCAAAATATATGAGTCAGTTTGAGATAAAATAAGCAGCTTAGATGTGTGCTTGTCATTCGTCGGTCTCTGAAATCGTAAAATAAGTAGTTTCTTTTATTTAATTAAGTTTAAGGGTAAAACGATAAAATAATTTTAAAATCCCTCCCCATCCCCTCCCTTTGCGAACCAAACACATTTTTAATTAAAATATCTCCCCTCCCCTTCGTTAAAATCCCTCCCCTTCCCTCCTAATTCTCGAACCAAACGGACCCTAAAAAACAACAACAATGATACATAGACATACTTATGTTGGATACACCTTTGTACCTCGACATAGAAATGTAACATGTGGCTTTCTCTCTCTCTTATGTGTATTAGGTGTCATGTTTTGGTTGGTTGTGAAAGGTGGTACAATGTGTGTATGAGAAAAAGATGTCTATGTGTCTTTTTCCAAAAAACAACCCCTAAATAGTTAAGATGCAATAAGGGCTCATTTTACAATCGATCTATTTTCACTCGAGTGGTGATACATGTACCACCCCATGTGGCAATACACCTTTTACACCCACACAGAATTCTGACACATGGCAACCTGGATCTCACACAAATAGAAGAGAAAGTGTGGTTGTGAGATGAACTTACCAAAATATCCCTAATGCATGGAGTGTACAATGGGGTGTATGAATAAAAGGTGTTCATGTAACATTTTCCTTTTCACTTTTTTTTTTTTAACAATTGACCTATTTAAATAGCTTTTACGTAGAAATATCTCAACTGAAACCCTAACCGCGAAAACGTTACATAGTCGTCCTGGCTTTGTTTACGGTTAAATCCATGGCAAAGCTTCACCCCTACGGCAGCCTCCTCCACTCCGTATTCGACGTTATCATGTCCGGCGCCAAGAAAAACCAACCTCCTCTCATGAAAACCAAAACTCATCACTTTCACTCCACTCCCTCTAAAAGCATCCGTACATTCTTTCAACCCCTCAACAATCCTATTTCTCCCAAAAACCCTAATACTGAATCTCCTAACAAGCTTCCTCGCCAAACATCAACTTCTTGGACTTCTTCTCAATCTTCTTCGTCCTCTTCCACCAATGTTGCTGAAGTGAAAAAACGGATTTCACTTTTGAAGAAGACACCGTCAGAGTTTGATCCTAGTTCAGTTGCATGGTGGAAGAAGGGTGAACCAGTGCCGTTTCTGTTTCTCTCCTTGGCGTTCGACATGATCAAGGAAGAGAAAGGGAGGAAGCGATGTCGGATATTGGTTGTAATGTTTTCAGGACAGTGATGCATACTACGCCTGGTAATTTATTACCAATTGTGTATCTATTTTCAAACAGGATTGCTCCACCGTATCAAGGTTTGGAAATGGGAATTGGTAAAGCTGCTGTTATTAAGACACTTGCTGAGGCATGTGGAAGGACTGAGAAGGACGTTAAGGAACACTAAAAGGTTTGTTTGTTTTTTTGTGTGAAAGTGGCATGTTATGTTTCACCCCGATCCCAATAGAAAATGAAAACATCTTTAAATTATGTCGATTATGTTTTTGTTAGTTACTGTATTCGACACCTTAGCAAAACTAAGCATGTGTTTGGTTTTGAGAATTGTTTTTGATTAAATTGATTTTGTAGAATTGATTATGGATGGGTAAAAGTGATTTGAATGTAAAGTGATTTATGCTTGAAGGAATTTATGTAAAAGGGGATTTAACAATAAAATTAAGGGTAATATCAATTCTAAAAGTCTAAAGTTACAAATTCCAGCTTTAGTTTATGTTTGGTTCTACTTTCGGAAGAGTCGGTTCAAGCCAAAAGCTACACATTCCAACTTGAGTTTATGTTTGGTTCCACTTTTGGAAGAGTTGAAATTGATTCTAGGGGTGTAGAATTGATTTTGATATGTTTGGTTTCTCTAGTGCAAAATTGAATTTCACTCTACAATTGATTATACTTGAAGTTTTAAATCTGCACTTGCTTGTTTATGAATGTTGGTTTGAATCTGTTCTATAATTGATTAAACCGGAAGAGTGTGGTAGTTTCACGGTTAAAACGGCCTACAAAATATTGGAGAGTGTTATGGGTTTGATAGAGGTTTTTGGGGAGGTGGAGGAAAGGGTGTTTGGGTACCTCTAGAAGAGTCTTACACCTTCTAAGGTGGTGGCCTTTTCTTGGTTGTTGCTTTGGGACCGCTTTCCTACCAAAAAAAACCTTGCAACTCGTAAGATTGTTGACCCTTTGATGGCGACAGACTGTGTGTTGTGTGAAGGAGAGGTGGAAACATCGTTACATTTGTTTTTACATTGTGACTTACATTGTGACTTCGCGTATAGGGTGTGGACGAAGATTTTGGGGTGGCTTGGAGTCCAATTTATAACCCCTCGGAATCTGTTCTATCACTTAGAATGTTGGTTCGAAGCTGCAAGAGATAAAAGGCTTAGAAAGGGGTTTTGGCTTATTTGGCACGCCACCATTTGGGAGGTTTGGAGAGTTAGAAACGATAAGATATTTAATGAGGTCACAAAGCGGGTGGACGAAGTGGTGGAAGAAATTCAGGTACTCGCATGGAAATGGTTCTTACATTGTCTTAAATCTGCACTTGCTTGTTTTATGAATGGTGCTGGGATCCGGGAGATTGTTTAAGGAGATAGGAGCCAGTCAGAGGTTTTTTTCTTTCTGGTTTGGCAGCTCTTTATGCATTTCTGGCTTTTGTTGTGATACGGCTGCTGTTATGCTGTGCTGTGGCTGGACTGTCTTGTTTTTGGCCAACTTTGGTGTGTAATTTTGCATCGCTTTTTCCGTCGCTTCCGTCACTTCTTGTGTGGATGTCGATCAGAAACAGCATATTTTATTAAAATTAGAAGCACCTTGCACAAGCTGTACTAAGGTCCCTTAAAAAGATATTACAATAGCCACAATGGCTCATGACTAAAGGCACATTTGACCAAGACAATTGCCTTGCCATGTATCTATAAAACAGAAGCTAATACGCGGTCAACAGAAATAGTAAAACATTCTACTTGAAGATTGAAATAGTAGCTTATGATTTTAACATGAAAGTATCGAAACATAAACCACTTTACCTACAACTCAATTTTAGCTAGAATCAATTCGCTCAATTAAATTTTCTCACTGTAGAACCAAAAATACACTCAATTAGAATCAATTCTACGAATAAAATCAATTCTCGTTTAAATCATCCAAACATGCTAAAATCAATTCTAGAATCTCTAGAATCAATTTGGATCCCTCCTAAATTCTAGAATCTCATTTAAGTCATCCAAACATACACTGACTGAAAATAGGATGTTTGTTGATGCTGTCAGAGGTCCGAATAAGTAATTGAAAATAGGAAGTCAGCTAAGGACTACAATGACCGACTGAAGCATGATTCTGAGAGATTAGAATGAAATTAGAATGCTTTCCTTTTTCTAGGACTGATGTAAGTATGTGACACTATATGTAACTTTCTTGAACAGGACTAATGTGAATAAGTTATTTTATAGCATTGCATTCTCTTCCAACAATATAGTAATATTTTCTATTTTGGTTTCTTGTTTTGTACTTGTGTGGCAGAATTTAGGTGACTTGGGGTTAGTTGCTCAAGCTAGCCGTTTTTCTCAGACGCTACAGAAGTCTGATGCATTGACTATTACCAAGGTTTTCAATACCTTTCACCTTATTGCCAAGGTAAGTTATTCATCTTTAAATTTGTTCGTCTCTATTTGGCATGCATCGCCAATGTTGACAGACTTGGTCAGCATCATGAAAGAGAAGGAAAGACTAATGTAATTCAGTTTTTTAACAATATTTTGTTGAGAGCTAGAGTTTGATACAAATTTGAATTGGATAAATGTGTTTAGGAATCTGGAAAGGACAGTCAAAAGAAGAAAAATAATCATATAAAGTCGCTTCTTCATGCTTCGACTGACTGTGAACCTTTATATCTAGTCCGTTTACTACTGGTTAGTGTTTGTCAGTTCCGTTTATGAATTTCTACTTTTATTTGAGTAATCTTGGTGAATGTTAAGTACTTCTTGCATTTGTTTTCTAGAAAGAGTTGCGAATTGGATATGCCGAGCAGACTCTCTTGTCTGCATTGGGCCAAGCTGCAGTGTACACTGAAGAACATTCTAAACCACCTCCTGGAATTCAGTCTCCTTTAGAAGAGGTAAGCCATCTAGTGAGATTGGGAAAATTGAAATATTTGTTTCGGCTTTAAACCTTTGAGGTGCATCATCTCTAAAAGTTTCAGATGGGGATCTTCTACTGAAAATTGTGTCAGTGCGTTATCATTGTTAGGGCGGATTATAGTGATGGTACAAACTTTTACTCGAAGAGATTCTTTTTTTCACTTCCGGTTTCTTTTTGCATCAGGCTACGAAGATTGTCAAACAGGCCTATTCTGTTCTCCCTGATTATGACAAAATAATATCTGCAATGCTTACTGATGGTGTATGGCTACTTCCAAAGACTTGTAACTTTACTCCTGGTATTCCGGTTGAGCCTATGCTGTCAGAAAAAATCACAGGTGTATCTGAAGCTCTGAGTAAGTTACGGAATGCAGAGTTGATTTGTGAATACAAATACGATGGAGAACGTGCTCAGGTGATGCTTCTTAGTCAAGTTTCCCTTCAGACATATATTCCTTATGCTTATTCTATGCATTAAAATTTGCTTTATTGAGACAGATACATTACAGGGAGAATGGCTGCATTACACGGAATTATTGATTTTATACCCTTCAGGTGTAAAGGCATGAAAAGGAATGTTCAAAATAACAAAAACTATTTTTATATGATATGAATGATATGCTAGTTTTAATTACAACTGCCGAAGCACTAATCATCTATATTCATACTGGAGTACAATCTTAATTAACTGTTGTAACACCTCATGAAATGAAATATAACTAATGATGCAAATCAATCCTTAGAGATAGTTTAAGATACTCTTGTCTAACATATTATCATACAATAATGACGTGTTGAGATATTTTTAGGATGTTTTTTAAATATATGAGTATCTAAAATATTTTGATATTTTTAAGTCGTTTGTATGTTGTATCGTAGAATATGATTATATTGAGGTAAGGACTTCAGTTGCTTCCCAGTACAATATTTTCAACTTCGTTGTTTCTGATATTTGTTGTAAATTACCAGGTTAAAGAAAAAAAATGTATCGTCGTTTGTTCTAGATTGTGAAATTGTTGCATATGATCGTAAAAAACAGAGAATCCTTCCTATGCAGGTAATCCTTATGCTGATTTTTTACTTTTACATGTTTCAATACATTATTTAGTTCTTCTCTGAACTTCTATATTGGTAGTCAATCAATATAAAATTCTTTTATACTTTAATGCAAAGTGTTGTTTTACCTATCTCGGCGATTCTGTTTTCCAATTACTGTTATTCTTCTTGTAGAATTGAGATTACATAAGTTATAACCTAAGATCTTGATAGGTGCTTAGTACTCGGGCAAGAAAAGATGTAGCTGTGAGTAACATAAAGGTTGATGTCTGCGTATTTCCTTTTGATTTGTTGCATCTTAACGACCAAGCACTTTTACAAAAGAACCTGAAAATCCGTAGAGAGGTAACTCTTATTATCTTTGCCCTACCAATAGTTTCATATTATGGTTTTAATTAACCGTTTATAATGTAAGAAAACCTGAATATCATATACTGTTTATGTAAGGAAGAACTGTATCTTGATGAAGACATTGTTTTTCTCTCTCTGCAGCATCTCTATGCCTCATTTGAGGAGGAATCAGGATTTCTTCAGTTTTCAACGTCATTAAAATCAAATGATGCTAAGGAAATACAAAAGTTTCTTGACAAATCTGTTGATGCAAGGTCTAAATTCTTCCAGTTTAATTTAAATTTAAGATAGAAACTTCAAAATTTCAGTTAAAAGTATATGCGTCATATAAGCATAATTCGGCATGCTCTTTAGCAGGCACTAGAAGATATTAGTCTACTTTTGTATATATAACTTTCACAGGTCTTTCAAGTCTGGTTCCTCTTTCGTTAGTTTTAACTAAATTATTTATCATTTGGCTTGTTTCTTGATTTGCAGCTGTGAGGGACTAATTCTTAAAACATTAGACAAAGATTCTACATATCAACCTTCCCAACGGAACTGACTGAAACTGAAAAAAGATTATATGAAAACGTGAGGATGCCATATTTGTATTTATTTTACAATTTTATCAATAGATTTCTTTTTATTAATTGGTCCTAGTTTGCAGTATAGGGGACACACTAGATTTGGTACCGATTGGCGCTTTCCATGGTCAAGGAAAACGAGCAGGTGGTCTCACGGTTCATACTCTCGAATGCGTGATGTCTATTTGTTGTTCGTTTAAGGCATTTACCTTTCAATTTCTCATTTGCATCTGAATAAGGCTGTGCCACTGGGCGATTTTTTGTAAATTACTGTTATAAACCTCTGCCTCAAAGTGGGTTTAAATGAATTTGTGACACGATGTCTTGTAGGAGTCTACAGTGAGTGTTCTTGCTTTGTCAATTCGCTACTCCGTTTTTTCTTGCATATAAAGTTAATCCTCTCTAATATAGTAATAATCTGTTATGATGGGTAGGAACTGGATTCAAAGATGAAGATCTTGAAGAAAGTTCTGCTAGGCTCCGCTCTAATCTCATTCCGAAACCAAAGGTCTCTTCCTCTTGGCAATTTCCTTTCTAAACCTTTTGAATGATGTTCAATATTTAATCAAGTTATTGGAATTGCTCCTTTCATTTCAGGCATACTATAAACATGCAGAAAAAGATAAACCTGATGTCTGGTTTGAAGCCAGTGAGGTAGAATTATCTCATCTTTTCATGGCAATTTCATTCATTTTGCTTTACCTTATACCCGGACTCTTTTTCGTCGGGAGTTACTATGCCCTTGTTTTAAATTTCCTATTACTTCAACATAAATTCTGAAAGCATTTTCATGCTATAGGCCATAGTATCTTGGTCTGATCACACTTAATCATGCACGAAAAAGTATTGGCCTGACCTAAGCACGAAATAAGTCTAGCATGGTGTGAGTCTGTCTGCCTCATGTACTATACGCCGTAGGCTCATGCCAGCGGCATCACCTATTCCCATCCTTATTTCTGTATCATGCATATATTATTACTTTTTTACAATAGCTATGTGATGTCTTATTTCATTAGGTGTGGGAAGTGAAAGTTTCAGACCTGACCATTAGCCCTGATTACCAAGCTGCAGTGGGAAAAGTACATTCGAATAAGGTATTAGAAACAATGATTTGATGATGCCCCCTAATGGAATTCTGCTTAATTAATGATTATAGCAGAAAAGTAAGTATTATTTTTGTAGGAAGTATCATTTCAAGTTTGTAGGAAGTACTCTTTGTTTTACAAAAAGGAAAAAAAAATTGGTGAGTGCCGAGGTTTTATTTTATTTTATTTTTTTCCTTTTTTCGTCGGCAGTTAACTGCCGAAGGAACTTCGATAGTTAACTGCAGCCGGTTCCTTACTTCGGTAGTTAACTGTCGTAGGGGCATTTTCGTCTTTTACATGTGTTTTTTTAACCCTATCATATGTGTCAACAGCAATTTTCCTGTCATTTTGCATAAGCTATTGAGTGTAACTTTTACAAAATGACTTGATTTCATTATAATCTCGGCAAAGTCACTGTGATACCAAACATGCATCGAAAAAGAGAGACGTGCGAATTTGAAAATTGAATTATTTGGACATGCTTTATTCACTTGTTCTCAGATTGCTGAAATGTATAATGCTCAAAAACACAATCACCCGGACAAATCCAAGAAGAAAAATTGAGCTATGATCAAGGGACAAAGCAAGGTATTATTGGAGTACTAGATATTATTCCATGGTACATGTCTTGTGGATCTTGTATCTTTTGTCTTGCATTAATAAATTGTTTTAATGAGTTTTCTTTCTGTATATGTAGATAGCTCTATCAATATCTAATTATCTAATTATACTGCTCCATGGACCTAACTCTGAAGATAAGATTGAACTTTAGAAATTTGATGGAGAAAAAGATACAAGGTTCAATGATACTTGTGAAGGAGACACAGAAAATGACATATTCCAGTCTACACTTTTATTTAAGCCCCCCCTAAATATTTTTATTTTTTAACCCAATTTTTTATTCTCATTGAAGTTCTTCTATTGGTTTAACTTATTTTATATTCTTGTTTTTTTTATGATAATTTTTTTTAATTTATTAATTTATTTGAACAGGATTGATTTACTTGTTAGCCCTTGTATATAACTCATTTGATTAGAACTTTCGTTATAGAACTTTGATATACACTCTCTGTGTGATATGAACTTGTGTTTCATCAAGTTGTTGAGTTTTACAACCAGATATTTTGATGCCACGACGCTAAATAATAACAATGTATTACCATATATGAGTGCAAATACCACACAAGTTGCATAAATAAGTGTAATTTACAATGCATGAAATTAACTTAACATTGTCCACAATTTAATCAATCTGTTTCAATCATCAAAACCATTTAGCATGTGTTTGGTTTAGCTTTTAAGGATATAAAATCACATCTAGATATGATTCTGCTGTCATTTGTTAGAAGCTACAAAACTAAGCTTCTGCATGGACCTGCAAAACTACAGCGATTTTGAGCAAACTCAAAAATAAAATTGAACATGTAACCAAACGTTCATTTAACTTTGCTTATGTTTTGCAATGTAACCATTACTATATCAATTAAGCTATTAAATAAAAAATGAGGAGGATCATTAGCCTCTACTTCTAAGAGACAATGTTTGTTTTCGCTTCAGTTTTGAACATTTTAAAGTATTAGTCAATAATAGACCGCGGTCGATGTTAGAATTTTCTTAGACTTATCATGAAGTTCAAAGTATGAATTTTAACATGGACATCTATTAAAGTTGTCCATAATAGACCAATCTATTTTTTACTATTAGATCACGCAAGACCACTAATTTTATTCTAGTAAAAAGAAATGTTTAAAACTGTTCTGGATCGGTCACTCAGACTTTAGGCCCATTTACTTGGGCCCAACACTGTTCAAGCCCAAACACCGCGTTTGGCAATATTTACTCGCAACACACTCGTTCCCCACGAGGGGGTGCACGGAGCAAATGAGACCAGTTCAAACAGACTGCAACGTCTCTTCCCACGTTCCCGCGAATCTCTCTCTGGCGGTTACACTTCCCTCGATTCCGTAACCTCCGGACACACGTGTGCCATTACAACGGCTCTGAAGCCACCCACCTCTATATTAGGGGACTCGTAACAGTCCCCAAGGTAGAATCTATCCTCTCTTTAAACCCTCATTCTATGATCTCTACTGACTTGAGCGTCGGAGTTCCTGCACGTACACACACCCCCGCGGTTCCAAGAAGCACTCTTGAAGCTTTCAGCCACCATTTAAACCACCGCATTCAAAGCACCGGTAGTCACCTTCTGATCAGGTATGATCAGTGGCGCCGTCTGTGGGAAAAATATAAGCTCTCCCCGTATTTAAACCTCTAAATACCAAAGCTTTCCAATAAACTACCATGACTGCCAACGGTGCTAGCTCACAGATATGAAGTGAAGTTCGTGTCCTCCAACGGGACGGAATGACATCTTCACCTTCTCCTTTGGGTACACCTTGAGGAGATGCCATACAAATAATCCCTCATCAGGCATCCCTCTCGAAGAAACGCCTCTACAGGGTCCTCCACGACCTACAGAAACGCCAAAAGACACCACGCCAACAGGTGCCCTCGTCAATAACCTGATCCGCACGGTTCCACAACAAACGTCGTTAATCGAGGAACAGAACTGACGCTTGATGGATCTGGAGCAAGCACGTCAGCTGGTCCAAACCAAACGGACTCCTTCCCCAGCACGTAGCAGAAGAGGAAGGAGCCCTCGCCGCTCACGTTCCAGATCCCCTCGGCAATCAGTTAGCGTCAGATCTCTAAGCCACACCAGGAGGTCAACCAGAAGGAGATCCCTCAGATGATCTATTCCAAGACGATCTCCTCCAAGGAGATCCCCCTCAAGACGTAACTGACGCTTTTGGTCCCCCTCTAGTTTCGAGGACAACCGTGATGCCCGGAATGACTGTAATGCTTACGGTCCATTCACACGGCGCATCCGAGAAGCTCCTATCCCCCGCGGACTAGAGAAGCCTCTTTAGATGGATTCGTACGACGGAACAACATATCCAAATGAGCATATTGAGAACATCGAGGCGGTTCTCACCTACGGATCAGTGCAGGGCGCCGTGAAATACAAGCTCTTCGTCACCACTTTAAGACAAGGAGCCGTTACGTGGTTTAAGAACTTACGGAGAAACTCCATTAACTCATGGAACGACCTTTGCGATGAGTTCACCACCCACTTCACTGCTTCAAGGACATAACCAAAGACGGTGGCGTCCCTTGAAGCTATTATTCAAGGAAAGAGCGAACCTCTTCGAGACTATATTGAAAGGTTCAACAAAGAAGTTGTGCAAGTACGGGGTGCCGACGACACAATGAAGCGGTACCTCAATGCCAAACGTCTGCGCGTAGGCACTGACGTGAAAAAGACTATCCGCCTAGATCGCCCAAGGACTCTCAATGAGTTCCTAGCGATCGCCAAGATCTACATAAGATATGAAGAGGAGCTGTACGCGGACAGCCTCAACGAATCCAGGAAGGAGGAGCCTGTTGCTGAATCCTCCAAGAAGCCTTTCCATGAGAAAAAGAAGGCAAGGCAAGGCAACTCGTGAAAGCCAAGGACCCACCGGTCGCTTCACCGAGTACACACCCTTGGCCATGTCCAAGGAAAAGATCTTCGTCGTGATCGTTGTAGCCGATCTGAAGGAAGCTGGTGTCAAGCCGCCAAAGGGTCCTTCGCAGGAGAAGAAAGGGGTCGACAAAACCAAGTATTGTCGATTCCACAAGTGCCATGGGCACTTCACCGACGACTGCATCCATCTGAAGGATGCTATCGAACTCCTCATTCAATGAGGACGACTCAAGCAGTTTGTCAAGAATATGGAGTCAGAGAAAAAGACTATCGAGCTCATAGCCGATAGCAATGAAGTGGACAAGGTAGTTGCCATGTTCATGGAACATTTGGGATATTTTCCATATAATGTGGAAGTTGTCCCCTACTAATGTACATGGGAACAATTCCCAGTCGCCAACGTTATCACTAGAGGAACAATGAACATCTCCATGGGAAGCATGAAGAGAAAGTTCGAAGAACTCATGAGTGTCAACTTGCTGGTTCCCTCCAATACAAACCTAGGAGGAAGACCACCGTTGGCATTTTATGATTATGAATTACCAGGTCGAGCTCTAAATTCAACCATTCCTTGCTCGTTCGAGCATCAATGACTAATGATGACGTTCGCCGAGTCCTAATAGACACAGGGGCCTCGTGCGACATCATGTACACCGGGTTATTCAAAACCCTCCAACTAACGAAGAAAAACCTTTCTCCGTACGTTGGAAATGAACTCTACGGCTTCAACGGCTCCTCCACTCGAACTTGGGGCTACGTGGGCCTTATGGTCACCTTCGGCGAAAAGGAGGCCAAGAAGACGGTAAAGATCCCTTTCCTGGTGATTGACTGCCCATCTCTCTATAACTGCATTATAGGGAGAACCGAACTTGCTCAGCTGGGCGCTGCATGTTCAACCTCTCATCTGAAGTTGAAATACCATGCAAAGGATGGCATCATCGCCTCCCTGAACGGAGACATCGAGGCTACTCGAAGATGTTTCCTTCAGGCCAATAAAACCCATAACTCGGTTTCCCAGTCCAGCAAACCTGCTAAAGACAAACGGTAAGCTGTTGCGAGCATTCTGGATGCAAATTTGGTCGAACTTGATCCTAGGTTCAACAAATAAGACCTCAAGGAGCAGAAGAGGGAAAAGAGGGATCCGCTCAACGCGAAACTTCTTAGACCTATTCTCGACGGGGAGTTCGAGCTGGTCCCCTTTGGAGACGACTCTTCAAAGTGGTTCAAGATCGGCAAAGATCTTCCCGAACTCATCAGAGCATAGTTGGTCGCCTGTTTGAGGGAAAACGCAGATCTATTTGCCTGGAGTGCAGCTAACATGCCCGTAATCGACCCTAGCGTCGCCTGTCACCAGCTAACAGTCAATCCTAGTGTTAGCGCTGTAGCCCAGTGAAGTAGAAAGTAGTAAAAGGCCTTCTAGAGGCAAATTTTATTTCTGAGGCTAAATACACTACATGGCTCTCAAACGTTGTACTTGTCAAGAAATCTAATAGAAAATGGCATATGTGTGTTGATTATACCGATCTTAATAGGGTTATCCCTAAAGACGCATATCCTCTTCCTAACATAGATAAACTCGTGGATAATTCCTCCGGCTACAAACTCTTATCCTTCATGGACGCCTACTCTGGTTACAACCAGATACCCATGGCTGACGAAGATAAAGAGAAAACAGCCTTCATGACCGAATCTGGGAACTATTACTACAACATAATGCCCTTTGGTCTGCGAAATGTGGGGCTACTTATCAACGGATGATGAACAAAGTATATGACAAGGATCTTTTGGGTGACATCATCGAGGTCTACATGGACGACATGATTGTCAAATCTCACCAAGAGATTGATCATGCCGCCCATCTCAAACAAGTGTTCGAACAACCCGAAAATACAACATGCGACTCAACCCCGAAAAATGATCCTTCGGAGTCCAAGCGGGAAAATTCCTCGGTTTTTACCTAACAGAAAGAGGAATTGAGGCGAATCCAGACAAATGCCGAGCATTCGCGGAACTCCCTACACCCCACTCCAAGAAATGCATCCAAACGCTCAACGGGATGTTAACATCTCTTTCTCGATTCGTCGCTAAATCTGCTCAGCACGCTCCCCCTTTCTTCAAACACTTGAGGAAAAAGACGAAGTTTGAGTGGACTGATGAATGTGAGGCAGCATTGACACACCTAAAAGGCGCTCTCTCCCAACCTCCAGTTCTCTCGTGGCCTGATCCAAGTGAAACTTTGTACATCTACCTTTCAGTCTCTTCTGATGCGGTTAGCCCCGTTCTAATCAGAGAAACACCATAAGGGCAGAAACCGACGTACTTCACCAGCAAAGCATTGCAAGGGCCGGAGACGAGGTACCAGAAGATTGAAAAAGGTAGCCCTCGCTCTTGTAACGGTAGCGTGAAGGTTAAGGCAATATTTCTTGGCGCATACGATTGTAGTCCAAACCGATCAACCCATCAAATAAATTTTGGGTCGCCCTAACATCGTCGGAAGGATGATGAAGTGGTCGCTCGAATTATCAGAATTCGACATACACTACAAATCCATAAAGGCACTGAAGGCACAAGTATTCGTGGATTTCATCGCCGAAATGACTTTTCCAATGGAAGAGAACAAGGAAGGAGAATGGACTGTCTTCGTAGACGGATCATCCAATTCAAAGGGAAGCGGGGCAGGAGTGATCATTCAAAACGACGAAGGCATTGTCGTAGAACTATCTTTGGGATTAACCTTTCCGGTGACGAACAACACTGCATAATACGAAGCTTTCTTAGCCGGCCTATGGATTGCCCAAGACCTAGGAGCCAAAAAGGTAAAAATCTTTACCGATTCTCAATTAGTGGCTTCTCAGGTTACTAGCGAATATGATGAGTCGATAAATTAGTATTTTTTAATATGTTATTTGAGTTTATTATATTTAGATTTGATTTAGTTTTATTTAAATATTATTTCCTTTTTGAGCTATTTTACTTCAATTGCAAATAATTATATTTCAGGAACAAATATCTGAAGAT
>Ga0315913_1006757_pt1 | contig 13854 bp, 10 predicted proteins | sample MpolsnodulesMG_FD_207736 | JGI IMG/M metagenome (GOLD analysis project Ga0315913, IMG submission 207736) | Medicago polymorpha root nodule microbial communities from Los Angeles, California, United States - small nodules | ecosystem: Host-associated > Plants > Roots > Nodule | place: USA... | reverse complement strand
TATATATATATATATATATATATTAAAAAAAACTCATATAAGCAACTATTAAAGCCATACGTTTTGAAGTTAAATGTTGGTCAATTTTATTTTTTTTCAACTCAGTTGAAAATCAGGAATGCAAGAATTGAAAATTTATTGGAGATTAAGGAACGTGTTTGAGAAATTTTCAATTTGGCAATTGGGTTTTTTCATTATATTTTACGTGGAAACGGCCATGAAAACAATTGTTTAGACTTAACTAGTTTGGTGGCAGTGTTTAATTTTGGAAGTAACTCGATGAACATGAGGGCAATATGTTTGTTTGGTAACAGTGTAGGAAAGAATTGCAGTTAAGTGGTTTCCATCAGAATTATAACAATATTAAGTTACAAGGGAGGTCAATGTTTTTTTTGAGAAATCAAGGGGGTGTGAGTGACATTTGTACATACCTCAAGGGAGGTGTGTGTAATTTTCCCTTAGTTTAATTTTAGAACGGTGAAAATTGATTCTAGAGGAATAAACCTGGTTTTTACATGTATTGATATTTAAAGTTTAACTGGTTTTGTTTATTGAATTGATTCTATTCGAAGTTAAAATTTGTAACTTTTAACCTTTAAATTTGATTTTAGTGTGAATTTATTGTTCAAATCACTTATATATAAACATGAATTTAATTTGTAAATTCTATCGGTGTAAAATAATTGTACACTGATATAGCATATTAATTAAACTCTGAACATATCCAAACACAAACTATGTAACATTTAAATTCATTTTTTAGTTTTTTTGAGGGAAAATTCATTTAGTTAAAATCAATCATACAAAATCCATTAATTCAAAACAACTCTCATCGTCAAAGAACCAAACGCATACTTAGTATTAACTTAGTGTTTCATTTTATTTTAATTTGTTTTTTTTTTTATCAATTTATTAATAATTTAATCATACTTTCATAATTTTGAAACATTCAAAATAAACGCAAGACACACTTATAAATTGACTAACAAAGAATATCTTTTTTTTTGAGGGATAACAAAGAATATCTTTGTTAGCGAGTAGGCAACCACACAAGAAATATAATCAATATATAATTTTTTTTATATGTAAAATATAATAGACTAATAATACTGAAGTTAATTTTTTATCAAAAAAGATTTATTTTTCACTCGTACACGATGCTCTTAGATCATTTGTTAATGCCTTTTGACATTCAAAAAATCGACCATAGCAAGACCTTTAAAAGTTACTACTAATGTTGCAGAATTTACTCTTTTGTTCGATATAAATGTTACAAATTTGACTCTTTAAAAGTTACTACTAATGAGAATCGAGAACATGCTCACAGACACAATCAATCAAAAATTCAATACTCCATACAGAATAATTCATAAACAGAAGTTCACAAATTACATTTATTGATGATAATGACATTTAATCACAAAATCTCATTTAAAAAGTAGTAAATAACAACCTCAACTGACTTAGAAAAAGCATGTTGTATTCATGAGCATGTGCTTGCATTCTATTGGTTAGCATAAGTAAGCAAAAAAGATACTATCTACATACTGCAGATAAAATGAGTTTTTCAGTTCACTACCAAAAAAAGAGTTTTTCAGTTACAATTTCTCATCAGTATCATGTTACTTACAATTTTCTTTACATTCTCACATGTCACAACAATCTACCTTTGGGGCAGAGCTAAGGTCAGTGCTTTAATGCATTATCATGTTTCTATTACAAAACACAATTTCACCTTCAATAATTCGTTACTGAAGGGGGCGTTAAACCAAAAACATCCAGACAATCTCTCTGTCAACATATTTTTAGAAAATACTGCTATATCGAAGCAAAAATAGTATTGAGGATAAACCAAAAGAAATGTTTAAGTGAGAAGGAAAACTGTCCCACCTCGTGTGATAGCAGGCATAGCTCACATATTATTGTCCTTTTGATACCTTTCTGTTTGGCTAAAATATCGATCTGTATTTAGTGGTTGGTTCCAGCCTTCTGAATCATGAGAATCAGCAACAGATCCTCCATGCATGGGAGCAAATGCTGCAATGAAATATTGATAGACTTTAACCCACAAAACAAAATTGTAAACAAAACACGATGTTCTTGAATCATAGTCATTTCTCGAAGCATACAATAAGTGATAAGAAAAAGCTACATACAATAAGTAACAAGAAAAAAAAAACTCTTCATTGATTACCAAATGTCCCTACTAATTTTTTTTTTTTTGAAGACCGTATGTTTGGATTGGTGGTGTAGGGTGGAATATAATAATATAGGTTAGTTAAATTTTAAGAAAGAGATGTTATCAGATTCCATTTCATTCGCATCCATTCTACCCTATACCGGCAATCGAAACATACCAGTAGCTTTCTAGGATCACCAATCCAGACATACCACTAGCTCTCTAGGATCTGCACCATTAAAAGGCTCACTATGTTTTGACATTGATACCATACAATAACATGACAGAAAACTGCAATAGATATTGTAGTAGACTTACATTGCTCCTTCAGTACATAATCAAAGAAAATGACCAGATTATTTTCAGAAAAACGAATTCATGGAAAATTACTTTTGGCCTTCAAAAGTGAGATTGAAAATTTGAAATTGGAATAGTATGAAAGACAGATTTGAACATATTCATAAAGACTATTCTCAAATTGCCAAGCTTCTCTCAACACTACAGTCTATAGCTAGACTAAACACAAATCAACCATTAACCGAAGGCCTAAAGGTGTCTACTCTCTGATTAAGAGAAGCCAAGCTCTGTTTGAGATATTTATAATTGATTCAACTTAGGCTAACTTGATTTGTAGTTCATTTAGCAGAATTTACGCTTGCATTCAATTCAACACACTATAGTATGCTTAGCTGAACTCAGTAGATAGTTTGTCAGTCTGCATGTCTAACATCAAAAGCTCAGGAAAAACTGTATTGGCTCATCACCACGATGAGGGCACCAACAGTACCACTGCTATAATAACAAAGTGTGTTGCCCATTTTAAAACATTCAACAAAAATGTCCATTTAAATGGGTTGAATGCAGGGATTATAAAATTTGTGATGCGGTATGAGAATGAGCGTAAAAAGCTAGAATCTTAACTAACCTTTCTCCCTCATTCTTCTCTCTCGGTCATACTCAAACTTATCGCGAATGAGGTTAACTTTCTCCAAAGTATCGGATTTTCTGTCTCTAACAAAATTCAGGTCCTGCATGACAATACAATCATCAGACAGAAAATACGACACAGAAAAAAAGGTAAAGAAAATTTCTGATTTTAAAGATTATGTTTATCTTATACAAACAGATTCAAAGTGGGCCCAGATGCCAACTAATAACAATAATAAATTACACTGAATATAGTTCCTTTCCCATCCATCACCTCTCAAAGATGATATACCTTCTTAAATTAATCAAAAATACAACAGTAAGCATAATTTCTTACTGCAATTTATTCTGCACAACTCACACATCAAACAATATCATTAGCAAACTGCTCTACTAGTCATTATCAAAGTATATTCAACCATACCTTGTTATATTCCATCTGGGGTCTTCTGTTCCTGAAATGCCATGAAATACCAAGATTAGACACCATATCCATGACCCCCAATCACTTAATGACTGAAGAAATTTAAACTATTTATCCAATTGACCAGCAAAAACAATGCAATGCTGTTAAATCAAAATTTAATAATTTACACATGCACAAAATTTCGAACAGAAAATTCAGCACCAAGGGAGTACAGAGATAATAAAAAAAAGCTCTTCAAAATATTCAAAGAATAATTGTGACTCAGTCCCTTTCTTTGGCATGAAAATCTCAAATGCAGTCAAGCGACAAGCTCATGCACATGACATTAAGAACGATTTATATTCTTCCAAGAAAGCAGTTATGAACTATGCAGGAAAGGAGATAAACGATGGAGGCAAACCTGTAAGGAGAGAAATCTTCATCATCATCTTCAGCAGACTCATAGTTCGCATGATCCCGAGCAAGCTTGTTAGAGAAACCCTCGTCCCAATAAAGTCTCTCCCAATTTTCTCGAAGTTCATTATATAATTCCATATACCTTTTGCACCAAGGATCATGTTCCTTTCAATACAATATGCGCATTTTAGGACAATAACTAGGATTCAATTAACAGACATATGTAAAAAACTAAATATACTTATCACTAATTGAAAACATTTTTTTCCGACACAAACAAGTCAATATGGCATAATCATGAACAGGCCCATCACATTTCTCATTCACATTACAAAAGAAAATCACCACTTAATCATGAAAGTTCGAAACATAATATACAAAGACATTGGCAGATTATTATATCAATATGTGCCTTTGCCATGTTATTCCTTTGATCTAGTTATAAAGATAATCTCAAGCCATAAATATATTAATTTAAATCAACGCAAACTTACTACAACGGTGAAAATACAGCATAGATTAAACAATACTCAAATACCACATAACAAGATATTTATTTTTAGGCTAAATTGCATGATTGGTCCCTTACGTTTATTTTAAGTTTCAAGATGGTCCTCTAAGTTGAAAAAAGTTTCATGTTGGTCCCTAAAGCTACTGATGTCAGAATAAATTCGTCTTTTTCGTTAAATTTTAATCTAACTGTCTAAAACGTCCATGTGGCTAGCAAAGACGCATACATGGATAACTTCAAGGGGTGTCATAGGAAGTTTTAGATAGAGTTAACTTGAAATTTGACAGAAAGGATGTAAGTATTCTGACATCAGTAACGTAAGAACCAACTTGAAACTTTTTAAACTTAGGAGACCAACTTGAAACTTAAAATAACCTTATTTTTATTTTCACTACTTTGCTATGGCATCGTTTGACCAATGTAATTGACCCCACTTAGTGGAATAAGGCTTGGTCATTGTTGTAGTTGTACTAAAGCTTCTCAAATATATCAAATTAGTCCATAAAAAGATACCATGTCTTCATACTACCATAGAACATCAGAAACTAGGCTAAATTAAATAACGTCATGTTTGGATAAACAACTTAACTAAGATTTCCATTATACACTAATTTTATAACAAAAGTCAAACAGAAATTTTTATAATAAAATATAAAAGAAAGTCAATCTGTTTTCATTTAAGCTATAACCCGTTTTCATAAGCTATCCTGAAGCTGAAAACAGATTATGCCATGTCATATCACAAACTCTCTCAAAAAACCTCACAAGTGCTTATGGCAATAAATAATCTCAAATAAGTCAATCCAAACAAGCCCTAAATCCTAAAAGACATTTTGACTTCTGCAGCACCAATACTTCTAATCGAAGGTGCGTCCGGTGTCTAACACATGTCCACCAACGTACATGACTACATTCAATTATGTCATTTTCTCAAATTACTACGGGTTTCGACTTGTCAATGTCCTATCAGGTGTCTATGTCAGTTATTTATATATTTTCGCTATCAAATTAATCCTAAATTTTCAACTAATTTGAGCAGCAAAATATAAATTCAATCACAAGCTATATTTTTACTCAAATTTCACACAAAACAGTAAAAATAGAAAATGAAAAAATGTAAGGTAAGAGAAGAGATGAGGGACTAACAGATTCCTTAAGAACGAGGCGAGTTCTACGCATGAACTGTTCTCTCAGCTGTTTACGTCGTTTGTTAGGGATATTCTCACGAGGAATCACGAACCGTTCACGTGGCGGCACGTGATCACCGATTTCATGCATTTCGCCGTCGACGATCCACCATTCTGATCTTTCCTCCGCTTTTTTTAGCGGAAGAGGCGTAGACTTGGGGCGGCGTCTGGAGTGGGTGGCGGCAGGTTGAGGAGAACGGAGTTGATGGGAGGTGCGAGAAAGAAAGGGGGTGAGAGAGGGGAGGCGTTTGGTGAGAGAGAGCATGGATTGGAATTGGATCAGTGATGATTCAAATGTGTTGCTTCTGATGATTTTGAGGTTTAGGGTTTATGAAGAAGATAACAACTCTTGAGAGAGATTTTCAATTTCATTTCATGGCTTAATTGGTCTCCAAGAGGTAGCATTTACAACCTAGACACTCATTTTTAGGTAGGTTTTTAAATGGTACCACGTATACACATCACTCATTTATAATTTCTTAATAGCAGTACTTAATAAGCACTCAATAACTCCAACCCAGATGTCACACAAAGTTCTTAAATGAGACTTACTAATCAACTATCAATAACTTTATATCATTATATTTTAATTTTTTTAATATTAAAAGAATGCGGTCCCACTTAAAAGTGGGGTTCTTAAGTAAAACCCCATGTCTTATACCCAATGGAGATGGTCTAACGAATTTTGCATTAGCGTGATAATTAGTGGTGACGTATTATTTGCATCACTATCAATTAAATGTTCTACTTTGCATTGTATTCATGTAAAAGTAAATACTCCTTTCGTCCTTTTTTATACGAATAGTTTATTAAAAAAAAAAAGTTTTGTCTCTAAATATGAAATCATAGATGCAGTCTTTGGTATCTTTAACAAAAATTATAAAATTTTGAAATTATAAAAAACATTCATCGAAGCAAATTCAACAATATCTTTAGTAAAATACAATTTTTCTATATATAATAGTAGAAAAGTAGGGTCAAATTATATTATGTCAAATAATGTCATTTATTTTGAGACGAATATAGTACTTGATAAGAGTATTTTAGTAAAATACTTTTATCTATTTTTCTTTTATACATTTTTTTAATGTTTGTTAATTGGTCAACTACACCATTATTTTAGGATTGAGGGAGTATCTTTAACTAATCCCATAAAAAATATTTTAAAAATACGTTAATCCGATAAAAATTGTCAAATCAACAATATTACATCAATACGAGTAAAATTGAACACAATTTTTTTTTAAGTAAGATCTTGAATTCGAGTATTATGAATGGAAAAAGTTTAAGTAAGATCTTGAATTCGAGTATTATGAATGGAAAAAGTATGGTTGAGATGGAAGACCTTATTAAAAGTGGTCAACAAAGTTCACGGCCACACATTAATCATTAAAAAATTGAACATCTATGATTTACACTAAGACACCCTAAAATGAACATTTTGCCCCCAAACGAAGTTAACTGTTGTTCGTTGATAGACAATAGTTAACTTTCGTTTCAGACCTATCATATGAATGAAATACATAAAACGTCTGTGTTTAAACGTCGTAACAACGGTAGTTAACTACCATTAATCTCTTGCAAAATTTTGATCACCTGACAATCTATCCGCTGTAAAAGCACCTGTGGAGTTTTTCATCTCATGTATTTTCTTTAGGGGAACTCTGGTATTTATTTGTTTCTTTGTCTATGAAGGATTGATATTCATGTTTTAAGCAAACCCCGTAGTATATGATAAATCTCCGAAATTTTTCTTCTCCTTCCGGTGTCAGTTACATTTATTCATTATCTTCTACTATTTCTTGGCCATAACCAGGTTACTTCTGGAGACTATATTTTATGGAATATTCTTGGTAAATGCCCACATGTTGCCGCAGTGTAAAAATTGAAATGGGCACCGAGAGGCATCTGAATCTTAATGGTGGGGCACCATTATTAGATGTATCATAGAAACTATAAAATGATGCTTTTTATTCTGTCAAGTAATGTGGAGACAGCCAATTGAATCTGGTGTTTGAGTGGTTTCATCATAAAGTAATAAATGTTCTTTTGGTTTGAATTTCAAATTGGTTATCTATCTAGTTATTAAAATGGTGTGACACAAGTATAAACATTTGAGTCTCTGTGTAGTCGCTGAGGTGATCAAAATGTGTTGCAAGAGATCCCATTTTAACTACTGTTGGAACGACAGTTAACTACCAGTTCCAACATGAATTTGTTCCAAGTTATTGTAATATACAGGTCTAGAACAGTAATTAACTATCATTCACCAACAAATGATAATTAATTGCCGTTGGGGTAAAATTATCATTTCGAGATGCCTGAGAACAAATCATATGTATCTAAAGAGCAACCGAGAGCAACTGATATGTATCTAAAGAGAAATTTTCTAATCACCGTCAAACTTGGTCCTTGAATCGATCGACCAAATTAGTCTTCTCGCATAATGCATTTTGTTTATAGTAATCTTAATCAAATTTTGGAAACACTAGCATTTGTCACAACTCAACAATAAAAAGAATGTACGCGTTTAAAATCACATTGAGTTTAACGAATTTACGATGACACTTTGATTTTGATGAAGCTTCAAAATGTAACATGTGACTTAAGTGTAACATAGATTGGAACTCACTATTCACCAAAAAATTAAAATAAAACCCTACTCTATTTTTCCACAGCTGAAGTGCATGCATACGCAGATAAAATAATTAATATTCAAATAAAATTAATCTAATTTAGAACTTTGAAAAATAACCAACTATTCTTTTTTTTTTTCTCTCTTTATTTCTTTTATATTTCTCTTACCAAATAACACACCGAATTCACTTCATTTCTTATATCTTTGTTTCTTTTCGCACTTTCATTTCTTTCTCACTTCTCACTTTCGCTTTCCCACTAAACAACCCAGTAGGGATTATAAGCCATAAAAAATAGCTACTATAATTTTTCTTAATGAAGAAGGAAATCATATCTAAAAAACAAACTTTTTGCTTCCTAAAACGAGGCATATGAAACGTACGGAAACAGGGCATTAGAAAAGCTCAAACAACATAATCACTCCATGCATAGACACTAGTTATCTAAAGTTTGTATACCCTTCAATAAGAATAACAGATCTTACTAAGACAATTTGATAGATGTCAATATCAGGTTGTTTCAAACACTATGAATGAATGCCCATTGATATAGGAAGTAACTAAAATCAATCAACATATTTGCTGAAACTACTTGTGTGTCATGCAAATAGTAACACAACAATTTAGAAAATTTTTAAAAAATACTACATGTGTATTTAGCCAATAAGGTCACACAAAATCAGTGTTTCTGCAGCAAAAAATATAGGCACTTCAGTAAGGAGGATAAGCTACAAATTTAGAGTCTTCCTTGAAGAGAATAATTTTAAACTTGCGCTGCGACCAGCAACTTTTTGCTTCTTTTGTTTGGGAGAGGGTGAACTGTATAAGGAGGAGCTGTATAAAAAAAAATTATTAAAATAAAAAGCATAATTGGCATTGAGCGTGATGATCATGCAGAAGCTATTTTTCAATGTGTATCCCTTTCCCTTACTCTGTCCCCATTTGATGTTAATGTTTATAGTGACATGAGCAGAGAATAGCAACAGTTAGTATTATATATAAGCACGAAATAACTATTGTTTATTACTTTATTATAGATTGACAATATTCACACCAACTACAGATTACGGTAAGCATTTCTTGACGTTTTTTCCGTCACTAAGGAACTATTTTCACATAATCAGTTCTTAGTTTCAAAGCAAACAAGGGGGTATCAGCAGTGAGAGTGGAAAGGAACAGGAAAGATGGATGGCAAGAGGAGGGACAGATGCATCAAGTGACAAATAAATATGCAACATACTCTTGTAGTCATGCTTTCAGGAGACAATTCTAAGGCAAGATCGTGCTAATAAACTGAAAGACTCGTTTGCTTTGGTCTCTTCTTTTTATATGGTTCTAAACTTCTAGTGGAAATTTCAATGCATTAATTGATAGCTAAATTCAAGTGGTTACATCTTTCACTTCTTCTCAACGAAAAGGTGGATCATATTCTCGGTATCCATATTGGTAATATAGCTCTAGCTCTCAGCACCATACTCCATAGATATATCCATGGACAATAATTTGCACATTAAATCAGACAACCAACAAGACAATATACAATATCAGAGTCATATGATTTTATTAAGTGCATTCTCATAAACATCAAAGAGCTTAGTATACATACCCTTGGAGAATTGGTTGTATATCAGCACCAACACTTGTACTTAGCTCTTCAATAGTTGCAGAAACCTCGTTGTTACAGTTCAGTAGGTTGCATACATCTAAAAAAGCAGTAGATTTCACCATATCTGGTACAAGAGATGCGTCTTTTACCTCTGCTTTGAGATTTTCCATCAAAACAAGTGCTGCGTAAAGGTTAGTGAAAGATTAGATGATTAGCAATTTAAAACTAAGCCATAACCATATATTATCTAGCTAATAGTTACTACATGCAAGTGGATTTATTTCCATGCACATGATAGTAAGAGTTTCCATTAAATTCAATTCTGAATCTCAAGAATTCAAATTGCATGCACAATTTGTGCAGTACAAATCAGGAAGGTTATGAATTGTGACCTTCATACTCCAGCAGTTCAATGTATTTATGCAATAGTCACTCAGTCTGGACACAACACAGTCCAGGATAGACCAGAGACCTTCAATGATTACGAAATATTGCAACACAGTCCAGGATAGACCCAGGATTTCATAAGATACAATCAAAGAACATTATGAAATATTAATTTAATCAATTCTTGAAGTACATCGAATTTTTTTCTTCTTTCATTTTTAAACTGAAACTTGTAGAACTCAACGTATCAAGATTCAAAATTAACATCATATAAGACAACCATGAAAAATAGATGGATAAAACCAACAAGATAGAAACACAAGATTTGGACACATATTGCATAAACCAAACAAAATACCATTATACTCCCCCGTCTCATATGAGGTGTCCCATTTGAGTTTTACATGGGTATCAAGGAAATGATTAACAGTGTTGATTTCAATGGTAAAATATGTGTCATTTACTAAAACACCCTTATTAATTATAGTTACTAGAGTAGTTATAAAGGATCGAAATGCAATAAATAAGGGTATGTTAGTGGAAAAGAATAATAAATGCTGTATTGGTATTGTAAAAGGGATAAATAATTTGAGAGAGAAATTTATAAAAGAGGACACCTAATTTGAGCTGGAGGGAGTACATCTGAAATTTTAAACAGTCACGCAGATAAGTTTTAAACAAAAGCAAAAAGCATACCAATGGCTCTAAGCATCTTAAGGTCAAATTTATTAGCCAAATTCTTACAACCTATCCATTCTGCCCGCTTAATTATCAACATTTTCAAGCTAATCAGCATATCCTGCCAAAGTTTCAAATGTGAATACCAAAAGATAAGAACGTGCATGAAAAAACACCAAGATGAAAACAAAAATTTAGAAACACGCGTAACCAAACTAGCAATGACTGGTCAGATCAACTTCAGACTACATTTGCGCATATACCGTAGTCAAACCCACATACACTATTACCGAACCAATTTATAATAACTAGTTACTTGCATATTGATGCAAAAAAAGTTTTATAAATGAGAAGAGAACAGGAAAACCAAGACAATGATAAGATCTCCTACAAAGTAAACCAAAAGAGAACGTAAAAATATTAACAAATGCAGCACTATCTAATCTCTCAGTATGGTAACTCTGTCCTTAAAACATGAAATAACAATAAGCCCCAAAGAGAATCCATCCATATATGCAATCTTATCCCAAAATATAACATTAAACATATATCCCATGACATCATTGGCATTTCTCTAGTGCAAGATCATAAAAATACTAAGCTGCTATAAAATTGTCGCCTCGAATTAAAGCCACAAGTAAAATGAGCAAAGAAAAATTGCTCCATGGTGAAGGGGCACACACATCCAATATTCACTAGTGTCATCAAATAGCGGCTATATCAGCTCTATAGCACTATAATATAGCAGAATTTGAACAACCCGCTATTGTTCCGCAATACGCAATTTAGTATAAAGCGTTGCCAGATAGAGGTTGCAGTAGAACATTGTAGCTCACAAAATTATCACAAAAACCTTGATATTCCCCAAACATACAAAAACCTCATACCTAAGGAAAGTAGCTCACAAAACTATCAGTAGAACATTGTATAAACAAGCGTACTAATACTGCACTTAACCATAGGTTCCCTTCATTACTTCTAGATTACAATTATTATATTTTGTTTTCAACTCTGCTATCCTCTTTAATTATCATTCTTGTACTTCAAAAAAGAGTTAAAAATGTGATTTCTACCAACAACAACCAAGTCTTTTCCCACTAAGCAGGGTCAGCTACATGGATCAAATTACACCACCATGTTCTATCATAAACCATATTTCGCTCCAACTCATTAATTTCAAAATCTTTCCTAATAGTTACTCTTATAGTTTTTCTGCGTCGTCCTCTGTCTCTCGTGATCTAACTATCCTCCATTCGATCTACTCTCCTTACTACAAAATCTATAGGTGTTCTGTTCTCTCTAAATGCCCAAACCACCTAAGCGTATTTTACACCATCTTTTCTACTATAGGTGCTACCCAAACTCTCTCTCTCTCTAATATTGTCATTTCTAATCTTATCATGTGATTTCTACCATACTAATTAATTTACTAGCATAGTTCAAAACTTCAAATCATAAAACTTTTTACCAAAAGCTTTAAAGCCCAACCTGGTAGCTTATTTTAAAGTGAGACACAAATGCAAAATATCTAGTGTGTGTGCTTATGACATGTTCCTAAGCTATTTTCAGCTTATTTCAATAAGATATCCAACAAAACTTATGAAAGCAGCTTATAGATTATACAAAAACAGTTTCACTTTATTTTATCTTGTGTTATAGAAACAGCTTATTCGTAGGCGCTTATATGATAAGCACTTATGCTAAGTTGCAATTGCAAAATAAGTTGTTTATCCAAACAGGGTTGAACACCACAACCAACAATGATGTGACATGCACTTAGACAAACACGTACACCGGTCGGGCACTAGCTCATCGACATAGATAATATTTTGAAAATACGAAAGTAATTAATTAAACGTATCAGACAAACACTGGAGAAGTGTTTGACACTGGACACCAGACACGTTTTGAATACAATGAAGATAGAAAAGAGAAAAAGAGACTTACAATTTCAGATTCAGAAAGTGAGCAAAGCCAATCCACATCTTGAACCCTAGTCTCAGTAATTTTATCACCCTCAATAAAAGTTTCCAATCTTTTCTTATAGACTTTTCCTTTATTCATAATTCAATGATTGAAACCTGAACTCTTGCTTTAATTGAATAACTGAAAATAGACAATTGTTAGTTAACAAATAAAAAGGGGGAATGAAAATCAATAAAAGCACCAAACCGAAGGAAAGAAAGGAAAAAAATGTATAATTTTCACTTGTGAGCATAGACAACACTAGTGAAGTTCAATTGAACGAGACAACAAAGAATGGTTCTGGTAATAGATTGAAGACGAACAGAACCGAAAAGGGAAATAGAAGAAGATTCGAAAGCAATATGTGAAATGAGGGAAGAACGATGGTTTACCTGTTGCAGATAGATGTGCCGACGAACTCCAAATGGATGAGGCGGGTAACTTAGAGCAATATGTGAGAGAGGCGGGACTGGAATTTAGGGATTTGTAAATTGCTCTATTCCTCTTATATTCCTAAGTTTTTTATTGATACAAGAGAAAAGAGTAAAGAGAAGAGATCCATGAGAGAGAAGAGAAAGGAGGTTTTTATTTTTATTTTTCTAATTGGTTAAATATGTCTTTGCTCTCTACATTTTGCGCTTTTTTGATAAACATTCCTTACATTTCAATAAATGTTTTTAAAATCCCTACATTTTTCCACCGTTAACAATAATGGTCCTTGTCGTCTATTTTCACTGACCAGACAAACTGAACATGCCACATAAATCCCACCAAGGACATTTTAGTAATTTCCAATAAAGTGCAGGGGCATAATTCACCTTTACCAAAAACTTTACTCACAAAAATTCCAACTTTAACTGCGATCTAGTCCTCACAGTGTGAGGGAGAAGAGGATGTCGCCAGCAACGACAAGAGAGAGAACAAATATGAGCAAATTGATGGTGGAGAGGACGGT
>Ga0315913_1006753_pt1 | contig 13858 bp, 7 predicted proteins | sample MpolsnodulesMG_FD_207736 | JGI IMG/M metagenome (GOLD analysis project Ga0315913, IMG submission 207736) | Medicago polymorpha root nodule microbial communities from Los Angeles, California, United States - small nodules | ecosystem: Host-associated > Plants > Roots > Nodule | place: USA... | reverse complement strand
CATTTCTCCTGTTATGTAGAAGGGGCAAATTCCATCTAGGTCACTCATGTCCCTCAGCATGATTCATGGGGTACCCATCAACCAACTTTATAGTCATCTTGTAACAAACAATGTTTGAATGGTGACAAAGCACTCGACTCCAACATCTAGGGTACATAGTGGTTTCAGGTCAAAGGGTGGAATACACCACTATCACTATGAGAATATCTTATGACACTTTTCATAACATTTACTATGTAGTATTCTCATGGTGGGTCAATCCAATATAAATATTACTCTTAATATTTATATCTATGTGAAGACTTTATAACTCTTTATCCATGATCTGGGTGATGTGATCATCAGTCTATCCACATAATAGTCTTTATGCTTTATGATATCCCACTTCACAATAAAGCTTGACTACAAATACTTTAATAATGTCCTTATGTTTAATGGGGTCTCACAATTAAGTTATACTTAATGTTCCATTAAACGGATTAACTACTCTAGGGACTTTATTATTTTGAAACAAAACAAAATCAATAAAGAAATGCCTTATTATTATATATTCATAATATATCTATTTATATCAATATTATGATACAAAGCCAAACACAATCAATATAGATTGGCTATTAGGGCTTACTCCAACAATAAGGTGTGATGCCTTTTATCAGTGTTTTGTTATATGGTCTTTTCCATGCTCTTCAGAAATTCAATGATTTGATAAGCTGCATGTGAAATATTGTAGGACCTGGATGCCTTCTCTGCTGCTATCATTGTCAATATAGCCTTCTCTTTCATTCCTGCTTCATTTGCTGTTTCAATTGTTAAGGTGAGTTGTGTTACACTGCTTCCGGCTCGTCATTTTTAAGTTCTTTTCTTCGTCCTAAAGAAGTTTACAAATGAGAATGAGGAAAGCATGTCTGTATATTAAATCATCCTTCATTTTCTTTGCAAAAAACATGTTTTTTCTGTTCATTTGCACCTTTTCTATTTAGGGAAACATCATATACATTTATGGGGCTGTATATAGCCTTATACTGTTTTTTATGTCATCTCATGTGACTCCACATTTTTTTATATCAAGACTGCTGTCTGGGTGTTTTGTTCTTTGATAGTTTCTTACTTTGAGTCACTCTTCCTTCTATTAGAACTTAAACCTGTTTGCCACTGTTTTATTGAGGATCCACTCAAGTTTTTGTCATTGCAATCTTGGATACAGTAGTTTCATTTTTGCAAAAATTTCCCTTACTTTAAGATGTCTATATTTTTCATTTTAAACGTCAACAATTTTCTAGTAACTTCTTGCTACAAGAGTGTCCAAAATTAAAGACATTATCAGACTGCTAGTCACTTAGGCTAAATATTTATAAACTCTTGATTGGTGCAGGAACGTGAAGTGAAAGCTAAGCACCAACAACTAATCAGTGGGGTATTCTTTTTGTTAAAAGAAACTACATTCAGCATATGATTTTCATTCCTCATTTTGAATATAAATCTGATGCTGGTCTCCCTAACCAGGTTTCTGTCCTTTCATACTGGGTCTCTACATTTATTTGGGACTTCGTGAGCTTCTTGTTTCCTGCCTCTCTTGCCATAGTTCTCTTTTACATCTTTGGTATGTTTACAATTCATTTTTACTGATTGTTGTAAATTGGTTTTATATTATTTAATTATGATTAATAATTATATTCAGCTCATTAACAAGGTCCGTTAGGTTTATCATAGTCTATAGAAGCATATTAGTGTCTGTACTCTTTACAGAAGTGAAATAACACTAGAAATACTTTTCCACATGGTAATGGAGATCCTTGTTTTGGGGGCCTTGCTTGCACTCAAAACCCTAGCCACCTTCATTGTGGTTCCCTTTTTTGTTGCCTTCATCACAGCCTTTGGACCATCACTGTTCGTTTACTGCTTGCTCATTGTCGCCCATTCAGCAACCATTCCCACAGGATACCTACCTCAAAATCGGTCAGATCCCAAAGTTTCATGACCAAAGGATGCCACACATACCTCCACACGCTGCCACACCCTCCTCTGTCCTTTTTTGGGATCAAAATTATGTTCTGAAATAATTTTGTGTGGGTATTTTGATGCCTTCGTTCGGTTTCTATTATGTTTTTCTGGTCTACATCCATGGTCCAGGTTCCACTGCCTACCCTGACTCACTGAACCCCTAATGAGTAATGATCTTTCCCTTCTTCAGCAAGGTTACCACCTTAGCGGGAAAAAATATTTTTAGTGGGCTCAGTTGATGCGCTCATGGGATGCCCGTCCTCCATGGGCTCAGTAATGATTTTATTGTTCTGTTTCGTTTATAGGTCTTGTCCATCAGTCCTTGTATTTATCTCTCTTTTGTAAATTTCTTCTTTTTTATTGGTGGTGGCCGGGATTTGAATCCCGGACCTTGCATATTTTATGCATTGTCCATACCAACTGAGCTAAGCTCACGAGGACTTGTAAATTTCTTCTTTTATCAAAACAAGAAGATTCTCTGGTATTTATTTAATTGTTTTAGGTATTATTTAGACAATGCTATGTGGAATGTAGTAAATGTCCCAGTTTATCCTATTTACATTAGGCCTTTCATTGTCTGTTTTATGTCGGCTGAGCCAATGACTCATAAGTTCAATTTTGTTTGTCTTCTACCTAGAGAAATTCCATGTCTGCTTTGTAATTGTACTTTACCTCTTTCTTTTTCATGTTGTTTTCCATCATAGTTTTTTCTCAAGTGGTTGATAGGATATGTGACTGGTTAGAAACGATAAATATGTGATTCTTGATTTACCACACAATACAACCAAGCCTTAGCCTTTTAATGGATTTTGTTTTACAGTATAATAGTTTTCAATGATAACACTTGCCTATTGAATACTATTATAGGTCTAGATCAGTTTGTTGGAGGAGTTTCTTTGATACCAACAATTATCATGCTTTTGGAATACGGACTTGCAATTGCATCATCGACTTATTGCCTTACATTTTTCTTTTTTGACCATACCGTGGCACAGGTATCAAGAGGCATCAATTTTTCATTTGTTTGTTTATCAATCTTATAAATGCTAAGATATTGACTTGTCTGACAGAACGTGGTTCTCCTGGTTCACTTTTTTTCTGGATTGATTCTAATGGTTATCTCATTCATTATGGGGCTCCTCCCATCCACAATAAGCGCCAATTCTTTTCTTAAGGTACACCATAGTTATTTTTTACATGTGTTATAGGCATGGATTTCATGCCCTTACTCAAGCTAGTGTTTTTCCTAAATGCTAAAAACAAAGGGAGAACATTTTAGGAACTAATTCTAAAAAAAAAAAAGCAGATTGCTTTCATCTTTTTAGCTCGCATTGTGTTCCCTTAACTGTATTACTTTTACCACTTGCTACTTTATCTTCTAATGACTCTTGTGAAAATAGGGAGAAGAATTTTTCTGAATGTGCTCGAGTGAGTAAAGAAATCAGCAACCATGATATTTATTTACACTCCATTATTAATTACATGTTATGTTTACAGGGAGAAATACATGCAGGTGCAACTCCCTAAATACATGAATCTAAACATACATCAACCTAAAACTTAAAGTGCTCCTATTTTCAATGGGAAACATGCATCATACATGAATATTACTTTTTCCTACAATTACATTATAAGTGGATACTGATAACCTACTAGTGACTTTCTATCCCATGTGATAAGAAACGTGTTTGAAATTTTTAAGTTACTTAGTCAGTGGTCTCATTTGTGGGCTGTCTTGAGAATCATAGGACTAAGCGAAATGCTAAATATTATATTTTCATTTAGATTGTACATATATATTAAGTAAAGAAATACTGTTTGCAATGATATGCAATTACTGTTAGCTGCTTGAACTGCTCTTTGTTTGTTACTGTGGTTCACCAGAGTTTTTTTTTTTTTTTTTTTAATACTTTATGTTCTTCACCAGAACTTTTTCAGAATATCTCCTGGATTTTGTTTTGCCGACGGTCTTGGTTCATTAGCTCTTCTGCGTCAAGGAATGAAAGATAAAACAAGTGATGGAGTGTATGACTGGAATGTTACGGGTGCCTCCATCTGTTATCTTGCTGCCGAGGTCCAAGTCTTTTCATCTAATTTTTCCTCTATTTAGTTTCTCATTATTGATATTCTAACTTTCGAAGTTTAAAACTGCAAAGACACGAAGATGTTATTTTGAGTAGTAATTCATTAGTGATAGTATAAAACAAAACACATTTACAGATATATTTGGATAAAAACATTTTGCTTCATCTAATCCCATTTTCTTTTGTATCACAGAGCTTCATTTATTTTTTATTGACACTCGGGCTTGAAATATATCCTTCGCTCAAATTAACTCCATTCAAGATCAAGAAGTGGTGGGGGAAAATTAACATCTTCCCACATAATACTACTTATCTGGAACCTTTATTAGAATCTTCCCCAGAAACTTTTGTTACGGACCTCAATGAAGACGTGGATGTGAAAACAGAAAGGAATAGAGTACTTTCAGGTTCCATTGACAATGCCATTATCTACTTACGCAATCTTCGTAAGGTATTTCCCAGGATTATTTTCTTCAACTTGTTTTTTCATTGAAAGTATTGTTTTGTAATTACCATGGCGATTTCTTTTCTAAATTTAAGGTGTATTCTGAAGAGAAGAATCATGGGAAAAAGGTTGCAGTAGATTCATTAACCTTCTCAGTTCAGGAAGGAGAATGTTTTGGTTTTTTAGGAACAAATGGAGCTGGAAAGACCACAACGCTTTCTATGTTATGCGGTATATCATATTTTTGGGCATGCTAATGTTTTGTCTGGCAAACTTATTTTCTAAAATCCTATTAAAATCTGCATTGTTAAAGAATAATTTACTTATTTCATAAAGGAAAATGTTACTTTGTTCACCCTTTCCTTCTCTTTTGAATATATGTTGTGTTTATTTGCTTCGTAAGCTCAATCTTCTAATTTAGACAAAGCAAATGTGGTGAGTTATGGAATTAGGCAAAACTCATGACCTATGAAGCACCAATACGCCTAAATGGCCGCCGAATCGTACCCGATACGTACCGATACGCCGTCGATACGTATCGAAGGAGTATCGGAATTTTTTTAATTAAGAAAATATAAAAAATTCCGATACGCCGCCAACACCTTGAGATACGTAGTCAACACACCTCACATACTTCTCATGACTTTTCAATTTTCAGTTTTCCCCTCTTTAATTACTATTCTCTAACTTTGATTACCTCCGCTCTCTACTTTAATTGATGCCTATAAATTTTGATGCACCCATTTAATTTATTAGCATTTTTCAAGATTTGTTTATCTTTCAAGATTGTGCTTAACCTCTGAGTTTGTTTTATGTAAGACAATGATTCGCAATTTCCATTTTACTATAATTAGCCAAAGTTTTGAGTTTAGTTTGAAATCCACCACTTCTCGAGTTTGTGTTCTGATTTTAGTTTAAATTTTTAACTAATGTTAACAACTTTATTTTAATTTGTATATATGTATCTTAAACGTATTGTATCCTATATTTTTCAATAACTGGCGCATCGCCGTATCGGAGACGTGTCGTATCCGATACCCCGTTTCGTGTCCGTGCTTCATAGCTCATGACAAATCTTAAACAAATAATACAAGGAAAAATGTTTTTTGTAGTTATGATTGCTCAAAATTGGATACCTTTCTCTCTGCTTCTTATGGGCTGACTGCTAAATCTTGTGTTTTTTGTTTCTGTATAGGGGAAGAATCTCCTTCTGATGGGACTGCTTTTATTTTTGGCAAAGACATATGTTCCCATCCCAAGGCTGCTCGTAAATATGTATGCTTATTTTTCTTCTTCCTCCCACAAATAAAAACGTACAATCATAGATTGAAATTTTACCTAAATCCATCAGACTCTTACTTTTTTTTATCTTGATTTGCACTTCCAGATTGGATATTGTCCACAATTTGATGCTCTGTTGGAATTCTTAACTGTCAAAGAGCATCTTGAGCTCTATGCTAGAATAAAAAGTGTTCCAGACTACACAATAGACAATGTATGTGTAAGGAGTTCCTGGTTACTTTAGTGCTTATCTTCATCAGGGTTATTTATGCCTATACCGTTCTTTTGTGCATGGGATATCTAATCATTTCACAATTTAAACCACAAATCTTAAAAATAAGAAAAGCATTACATTTCCATCTTGTTTGTGGGCTAAATGATTATGAATGGAAAGGCCTAGAAATAGCAACCCATACAGACATTTAACTTCCTTATATAGTGTCCTTCAAAAAATAAAAAAAAACTTACAGAAATAGAAATTGATTGAAGTACCCTAGTCAAAAGGAGTTGTGGGTCAGGGTCCTCTTCTGAACCTCTGAAAATTTATTTTCATAAATATTTCAACAAACATCACATGATGGTGACAGGAAGTTTATTCTTAAATCCGATTTCTTCACCAAAAGATCAATATTTGTGTTGGTAACCAAATGTACATGAGGCCTACGAAGAAAAACTCCATTATTATTTATTTGAACAACAGAAAATTGTTGTGGTTAATGAAGTTATGTTGATGGTGGTTAATGAAGTTATGCTGATGGTTAATGAGTTTTGACACATGGTATATCCATTAACTATCTACTGAACGTAATTAATCACCTACTTGAACTGTGTTAACCACTTAGATTGTTGTTGCAAAAGTTGTCAAATTTTAGTTGTTCAAATAGCACAACTGATAAAATAAACTATACAATAATTACAAAGATCCTAATTATTACATATTTTCAATAATTGACAATAATAAGTTTGACAGGTTGTTATGGAAAAGCTGGTGGAGTTTGACTTATTAAAGCATGCTAATAAACCATCATTTTCACTTAGTGGAGGGAATAAAAGAAAACTATCTGTTGCAATTGCAATGATTGGAGATCCTCCTATTGTCATTCTTGATGAGCCGTCCACAGGTAGTTATGTCAAATTAGCATATTTCTTTGAACATCATGAAAATGCCTTTATCCATTTTAATTTTAGAATTTTGAAAAACACTTTAAGACCCTTGTTTTAAAACCCTAATCTTTTAGTTCATTTGGTTTTCCTTACATGTGATGAAAACCCAGCTCACGAAGTGGTCTATGATTCAGTAATTGTTGCCTTCAATTCTCTGATCAAAATTTTGTTTTAAAGTAGTGTCTGCATAATTCATTTGTTCATAATGTATCAATACTGGTGAAATTAGAGTTGAAGGGGTCTGCATCCAATTATCGGCCTTGTTTTGGTTTAGTGAGTTGCAACCCAAAATAGCTGGACCTCTCATTTGAAACAAATTAGTTTCTGAAACTACATGTAGATTAGCTACGTCAAAGATATTTCACATTTGCTTATGCTTGATAACTTGCATAGCTATTACCTGTCAGATCTAATATTTTATGCTTCCCTCAGGAATGGATCCCATTGCAAAAAGGTTCATGTGGGATGTAATATCTAGAATCTCAACTAGACGAGGCAAGACTGCAGTTATTCTTACTACCCATAGCATGAACGAAGCTCAAGCCTTGTGCACCAGAATAGGGATTATGGTACAAGCTTATTTTCTTTTCTCTTTACATTCTTGAAGCTGCAGCATTCACCCACAAACATATACTGATCAATTTATATTGTTTTTTCTAAAGGTTGGTGGACAACTAAGATGCATTGGAAGTCCACAGCACCTAAAAACAAGATTTGGCAATCATCTAGAACTAGAGGTATTTATGGTTATGATAACAGGAGGCAAATTTTCTTTGCGCTTCCTTGTTTTTCCCTGACAAAAGTACCTTCAAATATGTAATTCTTAATTTCGCTGTTTCCAGGTAAAACCTACTGAAGTGAGCTCTGTGGATTTGCAAACACTCTGCCAAACTATTCAGGAAATACTTTTTGATGTCCCTTCTCAACCTAGAAGCTTACTTAATGACCTTGAAATTTGCATTGGGGGTGCTGATTCCGTCACCTCAGGAAATACCTCCATTGCAGAAATTAGCTTGACATCAGAGATGATAGGCTTAATTGGACGCTGGCTTGGCAACGAAGAAAGAGTAAAGACTCTAACGTGCTGTACACCTGTCTATGATGGGGCCTCTCAGGAACAGTTATCCGAACAATTACTTCGAGATGGTGTGTGCAAACCTTCCTTTCAAAACTTGATTCTTATTCTTAGTATTATAAAAACAAATCAAAAAGTTAATTTTCTCATCGGAAAATGTGTTTGTATGTCTGAAAATGGACATGTGCCCCTTACTGACCAATTTTTATTGTGTTTAATATGTAAGTTCAGTGGTTACAAGCTTATTCTTTTACATGGTGCTACATATATGGTTATTTTTTAAATTGTGTAATGAATCAATAAATTGATAGTCAATTACTTCTAGCATGCATAAACCATATAGACATCCCTCCCCCTAGAGAGCTGTTATGTCGACATATTTCTCTTTTTTATTTCAACTAAAAGGCATAAATGCTATTCTGGTATTAATTCCCCCTTTTCTATTCTTATGGTAATCTAGGTGGTATTCCATTGCCCGTGTTTTCTGAGTGGTGGTTGTCCAAACAAAAATTCTCAGAAATTGACTCATTTATTCTCTGTTCATTTCGTGGAGCAAGATGCCAGGGATACAATGGTTTAAGCATCAGATACCAGGTACTTTTGAGTTAGCACATTAGTTTTATAGTAAATTCCACATTATGGTTAGAAAGTCGTGTCTAAATGTACACGTGTAATATTGAATTGAATATAAAGTAGACTAGTTGGACATTCTAACTCATCTGTTAGGTTTTATGGGAAACAAACAAAACAGTTATGAAAATCTCTTTCTTCTTGGTTCTTCTCTCCTTTTCATCGGCTACAGATGTAAAGCCTTCCTCAATCTACACCTTTGTTCACCGTTGGGACCAAATCACTCTTAGAGTTGGCCTTTATGTTCAGTGATGTCAAACATATCTTTAGTTGGTTGATGTTCTTCCATGGGCAGAACATGCATATGTATCTGGACTTTATTTTACAGTGCAGATAATAATTCATTTGATTCTTTGCCGCAGTTGCCTTGTGATGAGGACTTTTCCCTGGCAGATGTTTTTGGACTTCTGGAAGCAAGCAGGTAAAGCACAAATACATTTTTTTTTTATCTTCCACAATCTTGTTAAACAAAGCTAATAAATTCTACCACTTTTGCAGAGATAAGTTAGGGATTGCAGAGTACAGCCTCAGCCAATCAACTCTGGAGACAATATTTAATCATTTTGCAGCTAATTCATGAGATGCCCTTATTTCATCATTTTCTTTCATTAAATGATGCATGGTGTTTGCAATGTGTTTGAATGTATCAAAGTTATAATATTTTCTTAACTTTTACTAGTAGTGAAATCCAATGGAGGGCCCTGGGTGAGATTCTAAGGCCTTGTATATTGTAGAGTCCCTTATTATAGTGCCATTTAATTGTAAATAGATTCCCAGTTATGAAATCTTGAATCTGACTGTTTCACCAACTTTTGGAGTAGTTTAGGATAGTCCATATTAGGATTATCTTCAATCTTCCTTGTGGTTCTGCTCCAATGCTTGTTGGAGGGAAGCGAAGGGGAGTTTGGTAGCAGCCGTTTTAATTTTTCTGATTTGCTTGATGTTTTTTATTAATTGATCAAATGACCCACAACAATCATGATGTATATGCACTTATGGAATCAAACCATATTTTCTTTTCCTGTCTCATTTATTTGGCTAAATTTAAAATCGCTGAAGTGTCCTTCTTCAATTTAAAGAATGACAATTTGACAAATAAAAAGGATAGATGATTTGAATTTACTCCTTATTCGTGTTAGATTGCACCAAAGTGATGAAGGTTGTACCAATCAATTACAATCTTGAACGCTTGTTAGGAACATAATTGGTCATTTGTGTGATTGCATGAAAAGAACAGGGGATTCCGGCAGCAATTATGTTGTTTAAGATTTTGAATTATGAATTATTAATGATATAATTATTATAGTAGATTTATATATTAAAAAAATTGTGACCTTCGAATTGAATTTTATAAATTTCAAGTATATGTAAATTGATTTAACAAAGCATCTCGACCTTTATTTGAGTTGATCCCAGTTGAGATTTGTCAACAACAGAGACTGGATATGGTTGACACTTTTGAACTAATTCTGATCTTGCATTGTACCTATCTAATTGCAAACAAGGGCATCTTGTCTGTATTTGTTGATAGAGCAATGTTATTTGAACAACCCTTTTTCGTGACAACTTGTTTGACAACCAAATTATACAAAGAAATTTAGGTAGTGACACAAAAATCAAAACAATAGAGAGAAAGTAGAATGACAATGTGAGTATGAGAGAAAAAGTTGTCACAAAAGTTGTCAAAAATGGTTGTTCGAATATCATTTCTCTTGTTGATAATGTAAAGCTCATCACAATATCCATTATAATCTATAATAAATCAATATACATAGATTGGCAACAGCAGATTAATGTATAGACAAACTTGGATAGACTGTAAATGTTTATATGATTAGGGCATATAATCTGTCCACTTCATAGATTTTACTTGAATTTAATTATTTCTTAATTTTTAAAATTACTGTTATTAAACTTCTTTTGTCACATTTCTTTTTTGAAATATATATCAATGAACATATAGCCTATACTGAACGCTACAATATAACATTTATCACATTACACAACAATGAACTCATTAACACTTGGAACCTATTTCTTAAAAAAAAAAAAAACACTCGGAACCTATTTTATATATCATCCTAAATCACATAACAGAGCACAATTATTACAGTGTTATGCTTGGGATATCTTTACAGTTTTATTAATTCTTTAAAATACTACTAACTATCAATAACAGATTGAAGCAGAGTGAACTTGCAAATGTATATGATTTCCTAATATTTGATTATCACTTTAATATTCAGAAGCCGTATAAACTTATAGGCTTCTATTGTAACATATCTATTTATATATTTCTATTTGCATGATTGAGACAACAAAATCCTTGCGTTTTCACTAATCTCAGCTCTAGTCCTTTTAATCCTTCTTTCTCCTTGTTGAACATCCAATCTCACCCCAAACAGCATTGGCCTTTTATCATCATCTTTAGCTTCCTCTTCTTCCATTTTTTTGGTATAAATTGAAACCAAATCAAGTAGTTCCTTACACTTCCTTTTCATGCTTGTTAGCTCAGAATTCAACACCACATTTTCCTCTTTGAGTCGCTTGTTTTCATCCACTAGATTAGTGTAACCCGAAGTTGATGAGGTTGATGATGATCTTTGATCTTCATCAGAATCTTGGTTTTGTACCGTTTGTTGTTGCTTGTTGCTCCAAGCTTTTCTTCTCCGAATCTCGGATAGTAACTCTCTTTCACCTTTCTTGAATCTTTCATTGCAAAACTCCCATCTACTTGTTGCAACTTTACGAAATCCCTATACATCCCACAAATAGGTATTTAATTTTACAATAATGAATCAATTATAAAAACAACTGGCACTTCAGTACATGATGACAGAACAAAAACATTAGAAGTTCTCAAATTTATGATAATCTGTAATTAGGTTCCTAAACTAAACAAAAGTTTATCACATTCCTAAACTTTTAAAACATGTTTTATGGTGCCTTACTCGGGGTGCTTTACTCAAAGGCAAGAATTTCAAAAAGGTTAGACATGTTTTATGGTGTCATGTCGTTTTGGCATTATGGTTATTATGGTGTCATGTCATTTTGGCATTATGGTTATTCAGAAACAAATAATTTCTAGGATTTGATTAAAAAATAAATTATAGGAGGGTTGCAAATCATGGTTGTACCGTTGTAGTAACATTTCCCACGTCAAAACTTTGTCACGAGTTTGTTCATTTGGAGGGAGGATAGATTCTCCAATTTTGTCTTTCTGGATTGGCTTACTTTATATAAGTGTTGTCAATTGTTCAATATTGATATAATTTTGTTGCTTATTATAAATAATTTTTTAGTTTAATTGTGATGGATTGACGGTTCAAAACAAATTTGCATACACAACCAATCAAAACATTTAAAATCGCCACTTCAATTAATGTTTTTAATTTATATGACAATTCGAAATATTTAAATTGGTTGTATGTGCAAAGTTGTTTTGGACCGTCAACCCACCATAGTTAAACTCATAATTTTTTATTGAGAGTTGCTTATTATAAATAATTTTTTATTGAGAGATGCTTATTATTTTTTTGGTTACAGAGAGATGCTTATTATACATAAATAAAACTAATGAAAGTCATATCGCCCACCAACATTGATTTTTTTAATTTTTTTTTTGTTGGTAAAACATTGAATTTTCTATGTGCTTGACTTGTGAGTTTGAATTTAAGGTATGAAATTAACCTCATTACCAGACCCCATAATGTCAATTAACATGAGAAACGAGGATGGTCCGGTATTGAATACGGAGAGAATATTTTATATCTTCTGGTTCCACCCTATATCTTAATTAAAAATTCTTCAAATTAGTCAATTCCTTCACGTTTAAGAAAACCTAAACTAGTTTTTGTTTTTTTGGATACAAAATCTAAACTAGGTTAAACAAATATAGTTAACCTGTTTCATGGAGTACTCATGAAAACGAATGCCTTTTTTTTTCCTATCATTTTTCTTAACAAAACTTTACATGGTCAAACTATCCATTTTTTTCTTATAATTTCAAATTTTGGGGAATTCATATTCACACTCTCTATAACACATTCTTTCAGTAAACTTCATCTAAATATACAATCAATATGGAATGGATTTTTTTTTTTTTTTGCATTAATAAGAACCTAATACTTAACGAAATAAAATATCTCTTCAAAACTAATATTACTTCCCTTGGTTATTAATTTTTTAGATGTATTTTTTTATGAAAAGACCAAAAGGACAAAAAGAGGATATCTAAAAAATGAGACAAGTGAGTCTAACAAAATCTATAAACAAAGCATAGATTTAGATGTATGTACTTACATAGGTATTGAGCTGCCGTACAAAGCTAGAGAAGTTGCTATGCTTGAAGAGTGTTGGAAGGATATCACGAGCAAACTCCGCCGGCTGCCACACCACAAACGCCGTTCCTTCATCGTTCCACGATATCACATCATCGGTTATTGGATCCTCGACCAACATGTATGTCTTCAACAAGAAGGGTGATGGAGTGCACTTTCTTCCACATTCCAACAATCCCTTCTCACTAATAACTACTCCTTCCATTTTTTCTATTTCTTTTTTTATTTTATTTTATATTTATCTAGCAAATTAAAGAGAAGATTGTTTTGTGAAGAAGGATAAGAAGAAGGATAATTAATTAATGATAAGCTAATGAATGGAATATTTAAGATTGATGGAGAGGAGAAGAGAAGAGAAGAAGAGCAGTTAAGAACTCCCAACCCCAACAATAGAAACCCAACACGACTCCACAGTTCATGAGAAATGCAAGAGCTAGCTAGAAAGATAACTTAATGTTCCTTCTTTCTCTTTATCTTTCTATCATCTATCTAATGAATAAATAGTTGAAACGTATGCACTAAGCTTGCACCTCTTTTTATATAGTCACAAAAGGCTTTCAAGGTATGCATGCACTTTCATTGCTCTTTTTTATTCATTTTAATTTTCTATGATGTTTCTATTACTTTGAGTTAAAATAATATACAACAAAACGACACGTATTGATAGCCAATAATACAATATACTTTTTTACTAAGAAAAGAAATACATGCACGTACGAATGACATAAAGCAAACTTGACTAACTTGAATATATTGTTAAAAGATATTGTGAAGTGTTGAATTGGACGAGTTGAACCAGCTATGCACGTGGGAGTGTTTGGTGGGATTGTATATC
>Ga0315913_1006751_pt1 | contig 13860 bp, 9 predicted proteins | sample MpolsnodulesMG_FD_207736 | JGI IMG/M metagenome (GOLD analysis project Ga0315913, IMG submission 207736) | Medicago polymorpha root nodule microbial communities from Los Angeles, California, United States - small nodules | ecosystem: Host-associated > Plants > Roots > Nodule | place: USA... | reverse complement strand
AACTTTTCTCGTAGCACAAAATATACTAGATAGGAACAAATGAGTCTTACAATTAGAATATAGTTGACCCCCTAAAAGTAAAAAGAATAATGTTATTAACGAATACCCAAACATGAGAAAAGACTAAGCCATCAAATTCAACCATGATAACCAAATGTTAAATTGATGTATTTTATCTTCTATCACCAATAGAAAAAAAGCTTAACTTTATCCACTATATTATGAATTGAATCCTCCTTCCGATTAAAAATCCTATTATTTTGCTCTTTTCAAACTATACAAACACAAAACCAGACCGTAAAAAATGGTCAGAAACACACTTGAATACGACATTCTATCTTTGGCTACACTTATTCTATTCTCATATTAATCCTTCGTCGTCCGCACCGTTAGATCATCAGACTCACCAGATGTTAAGGTAAGTCAGGTGCATCAGATTTTGACTTCTTTCTTCTCTCCACCACCGCACCGTCACATTGAATGAAAAACTACCACCACCACCATCATCTTCTTCATCGATCCACCGCAAAATCCTAGATTCCATGGTGGTGATGAAATGGTCAAACTAAATCGCCTAATCAATCTGAACTCCTTCGTATTTTCCTTGAGAGTCCTTGTTGTTGATTTCTTCAAGGTTTGTATTTTACTTTTCCAATTTCACATTATGTAGAAACATTAAGTAAAACTGAATTTGTGAATTGTGGCTCACAATAAATAAACTTAGTAGTTTGAAAATGATCTAATAATAAACAATAATCATCAACACTCCGTGCATGTTTGGTATCATTGCAGGTCATGTGGATTTGTCAGAATTACGGTGAACTATTTTGATTGCAAATGCCACGTGCATGTTTGGTATCGTGGTGGTTTTGTCGGAATCACGGCGAAGCTTGATAGATAAGTATAGTTTGTAGCTTTTGCAAAATCATGTGATTCGGTGTAATTCTAACAAATCCATCATGATACCAAACATTTGTTCCAAAGTTTCACATTTTTAAAACTAATATACACCCTCCGTCCGTATATATAAGTACCCTTTGTCTCTAATAAAAGGGTGCTTATATATAGGAACGGAGGGAGTAGTACAGTAGTATTCGACTATTCAGTAGTTTTGTTAATAATAGTTATAGTTATATACTGTAATAGTTTGTTAGTTCATAAATTAATCGGTTTCTGTTATGAGATGCTTGCGCACAATTTACATCGGCCTTTCCCTTAAAACAAAAGTCAAATGTGTTTCGTGTCTTTTGTCACTTCAAAACTTTGATAGAAGTTCAGTTTGGTATCAAACTGAAGACTATTATACAGATGGAGGGGTTGAGTTTAAGGCCTTATCCTCATACTTAAACATGAATGGTATCATTCATAGATTTAAATGGTTCGGTAGAAAGGAAGCACAAATATATTGTGGAGACTGGGCTTACTCTTCTTCCACGTGCCGGTCTTCCCTTCTGTTATTGGGACTATGCCTTCTTAATTGCAACCTGCCTCGTTAACCGCATGCCCACAACATGGAGTCCCCTTACTTAAGATTATTTCAACAAATTCCTGATTATAAATTCTTAAAGGTGTTTGGTTGTGCATGTTTTCCCCATCTTTGATTCTATGATAGTTACAAGTCGGTCTTCCATTTAAAAGAATGTGTTTTCATAGGATTTTCAGGTGACCGTGTATCTGGTAACCCTGCATCTAGTAATTGTGCATCTTGTGACCCTGCATTTGGTAACCCTGCATCTAACTATCCTGCATCTGTTGACCCTTTATCTGGTAACCTTGCATCTAATAATCCTGCATCTTGTGAATGTGCATTTGGTAACCTTGCATCTAATAACCCGTCAGTGGAGAACGATCCTTTGAAGTGCCAACAGTAGCAACTAGGGGCTAGCGGCGCAAACAAAAGGACTAGTGAAATGAGCAGAGACGCATAGAGGGAAATGTGAAATTCTGCGTTACAAAATCGTAAACTTAGATAGCGTTTTCTTGAGAAAATGACATTTAAGCTAAAATTCTTTGTATCGCTTTCTTCCAGATGTGATATCTAGTTGTTTAATCATTTTCAAGAAGTTAGTGTTTTTTTTTTTACAATTTTCAATTGCACACACTCGAGAAAGCTAATGCGTGATCTATGCACCCAACAGTGATAGTGTTTGCTTGAATATGAACTATCTCAACACTTTTACGCAGCGCAGCTTCAGGCAAACACTATTAATAATCTTTGAAGTCACAAACAACAATATGGTTTAAATTGTCTGTCACATAGTCATGGAATCTTTGACCTTTGGTTGTGGTTATACTCCTATATGAAACCTTATTCCATTCCTATGGTAACATAACTAAGTCCAAGATATATTTTATCAAATCAAAACAAATTGTTTCCTTTGCTATGGTCTCTTGGTCTAGAATTTTTTTTTTCCTTCCTCTATGTGCTTATTGTATCTCACCCAGTAAGGCAGTGAATTCTGCAGATTAGAAAAAGAAAGCAATGATTCTGCTTCCCCCTCTAACTAGAATTTTTTGCTGTTGATTAAGGGAATACTGAGCAATTTATTGACGAGAGAAGGTGGTTGAATGGCAAAAGTTTGTTGGCCATACTTTGATCCTGAGTACGAGAACTTCAGCAACAGAATCAATCCTCCAAGGTTCCCTGTTAACTTCTCTTGAAATACAATGCTTGTTTTCTTTTCCAATGATCTGCAAAATATTTAAACTCTAAAAAAATTGACAGATATATATATATTTTTTTAATAAATAACAGTATGACGATTTTTGGCATTATCATTATGAATATTTATATATTATCATATTTTCAGTGTCATTTGACTGCTTTAACATAATCTTAAACGTCAAAAAGCGAAAGAACCGCAGAACATAAAATTAAATGCTTCTTTTTGTTCATAATGGCTAGTCCTTGTTTTGTCAAAAAAATAACTAGTCCTTTGTTACAAGGTCGATGTCATCAGTTCAATCCCTAGTGGTGTCATAGGTTACACTCCTTGTGAAATTGAGGTATATGATGGGAATTTGTAATATCCAGAAGAAGTTGCTCGTTTATGGTAAACTCTGTTTCCAATTCGCAGGGTCTCTATGGACAATGATAGTTGCCATGATTGTACACTGATCAAGGTATAATTCCTCAAAATAATTAATTAATTCTAACATTTTTCATGGCCTCTTTTTGAGTCTTGATTTGCTATCTGAAGGAAACCTAGCCACTGGAGTTTTAAGTCACTTGTGTCCTGTAACTTTTTGCTGACCAAAAACAGAAAAAAAAAATGTGCAGCGATGTTTTTTTACCTAACCTAACATCATTGAATTTAACTTATTGGTCTTCAATCAATTCTCACACATATTCAAGATTGCCTACGACCAACTTTTTCAGAAACTATCTTTAGCAACATTTTCTTTACTAAAATAAAACGTAGTTGCAAATTTGAACTGAAAATTTGTTGAGCAGAAAGAACTCCTGTTAAAACCACTTTCAGTGAATTGCTAAATAATTTCTTTATTCCTAGCAAATTAGACCAAACATTAGGCTACCCCAATTGGCTATCATCATTAGGTCATTTGATTCCATGGTTTTCACATGGAGATAAGTTGATACTATATCTAATGGATTCTTTTTTACAATAATGCAGATTGACAGTGTCAATAAACCCGGAATTCTGCTGGAAGTCGTGCAAATCCTGACAGACCTTGACTTCATAATTACCAAAGCTTACATATCTTCTGATGGTAGTTGGTTTATGGATGGTACGTTTGCAATGGAATTTAAACTTGAACAAGCAATGCATTGACATATACTACATATATGTGCTTGTTCTTTCTTGTTTACTTAATTAAAATATGGTGATTATTTGTTGCATATGCAAATATTGGGACAAACATGCAAACCTTGCCTACAACATACATATTCGTGCTTAGATGTAACAGAAAATTCCATATTAAAAATTATAGTTAATATGTTTCGTTAATGTAATGAACAGTATTTCATGTCACGGATCAGCAAGGAAAAAAGATAACAGACAACAAAATTATTGACTTCATTGAAAAGGTATACATCTTCTTTCTCCTCGATTTTTATCTGACATGCTTTTAATAAGATATGGTAGCAATGCTTTTAGTAGGCTTTATCTTTGTTTTGGATAAGAAACCTAAGTATATGGTAGCATGACTTACCAATTCTTATTTTTGTTCTTTCAAATGCATTGATATGAGTTGAAACCAGTTAAGCACTATGCCCGTCTCCCCTTTTGAATGTGTAATGCACTTACAATCTTTGGACAGAATTTATAAACACAGCTAGGAACATCCAAACACAGTAGAAATTCCCTTACTGATAGTGTTCATAGTTCTAAAAGAAACAGTTGATTGAGTTCCTGCTAGTATCTACCCTGCTATTTCCTAAACAGACTCTAAATATCAATTGGATGATTTAATTATGTTCTATAATTACATAAAGCAGAATCGCACCCTTGTATCAACTAGTTGTGAACATTTAAATAGGCTCTAGGACCAAAGGGCCGCAAGAGCCCAGAAGGTGTGAAGAGTTGGGAAGGCAAACGGGTTGGCATTCACTCCATTGGTGATCATACAGCCATTGAGCTTATTGGTCGGGACCGCCCAGGTCTTTTGTCTGAGATATCAGCTGTCCTGGCGAGCTTCCAATTCAATGTGATTGCAGCTGAAGTTTGGACTCATAACAGGCGAATAGCATGTGTCCTTTATGTCAATGATGCAACAAACCAAGCTGTGGATGATGATTCAAAAAGATTGTCTCTTATTGACGAGAAGCTCAACCACATCCTTCGTGGTTGTGAGGATGAGGAGAATGTGGCCCGGACCAGTTTCTCCATGGGTTTCACCTTCACCCACATGGACAGAAGACTCCACCAAATGTTGTTTGCTGATAGGGATTATGAGAGTGCTGGTGGAGTAACAACAACAACAACAAATGTTGATTGTCCTCCGTCTTTCAAGCCCAATATCGAAATAGAACGTATTGAAGAAAAAGGCTACTCAGTGGTTAGTGTGAGATGCAAAGATCGGGCAAAACTGATGTTTGACATTGTCTGCACTCTGACTGACATGGAATATGTTGTTTTTCATGCCTCCATCTCATCAGAAGGGCCTTATGCTTCACAGGTATGCATACATTATTTAATGGCAATAATATTCCATTCGGTATTACTGACGACACACAGCACATACATGCTTTATTCATTTACAGAAATTAGTTATAGTCTGCTTGGATTATTGTTTTTACAAAGTCCTATTCAAAATTTTGAAAACCAGCAAAACTTTAAAACAAGATGGCACTTTCGCAATTAAAACAGAAAAGGAGATTAGAAAGCATGTTCTAAAACCATACAAACCCTAATGCTTTGATCCTTGAACACATCCTTTATTTGATTTTAAAACAGATTAAATCTATGTTTGTTTTATTTTCTTCAATTTTATAGCAACACTAGTTTGAATTGGCTTATTTGATCTTATCTACTGCATAAGCACCTGTGAAACTGTTTGGGAGAACTTATGAAAACAGCTTATGACATGTTTAAGTTGTTCTCAGCTTATTTTCATAAGTTATCCAAGATGTTCATAATTAACTTTATTTTATCATTTGTTATAGAAATAGTTTATGCATAAGCGCTTATCATGATAAGCGCTTGTGCTGTAAACAGCAAATTAAGTTGTCTATCCCAAGAGGAACTAATACTAGTAAGGGCAGTAACAGAAGTCTTAGTTGAAAAAACTCAAATGAAATTAATTGACAAAATTTGAGGTAGAATGACAAAATGAAGAAATGTGGACTAAGTTGTTGATGTGATAAATATTAGGAGTACTTCATTAGGCACGTGGATGGATGCACACTTGATACTGAAGGGGAGAAAGAAAGGGTCATCAAATGCATTGAAGCAGCTATTCAAAGAAGAGTAAGCGAGGTAATGTACAGTTCAATTTTTTTTTTTATGCTACTTTAACCATTACTATAAAAGACAAGAATGAACTTATGGTTCTCAACTCTTATTAGTAAGTCTTTTATGCTCTATTATGGAACTTGGTTAGTGACTTGATGTTTCTCTTGGCATGTATTCCCCGTAGCTTCATATGTGTTCTTCTAGCTGACGCCAGCGATCTACTATTCTTTTCTTTTCTTCTCATTTTCTTTAGCAGAAAGTCTTCTGAGTTTGACCAAATTAATACATTTTGAACCTGCAGCTATCTGCTTGTTTTGTTGCGAATGGTACGGTATACATACATGGTGATAAGTTCCACTCAGATTGTATCTGACCATCGTATCCACCGGTGACGGTTGATGGTCTTTTGTCTTCACTAGAGCTTAAGAATCCTTATGCTCCACACGTAATATCATTCAAATCCCTATAACCTCAAAATATGAAGGAAAAAAATGTTAAAATATATTCCTGTCCTTATAAAATCATGATTGTCTAACTTTAGTCCGTATAATTTTTTTATTCATTTTTAATCTCTATATTTTACAAAAACTGCATAATTTTATTAGTTTTCAACAGAACTAAAACCACAGTTTTTATTTCTTACAGGACTATAGATGGTAAAAGTTTTATAGACTAAGGTTAAACTATCGTGATTTTGAAGGGACTATAATTAATTAATGGTGTTGAATGTGACAAATGCATGTCACCATCAGTCATATTTATGCTTGACCAGCTATCATGCATATTATTATCATTTTCTAAATTTGACTAATTATTCTTCATACAATAAATAAATAAATAAATTAATGAATGATGAAGAAACTAACACACAAGATGATAGTGTCGTTACCATTGATCCTCTGGGTGATGGACACAGGGTGTGAGCCTTGAGCTGTGTGCAAAGGATAGAGTGGGCTTGCTGTCTGAAGTGACTAGGATTCTACGAGAGAACGGCTTAACAGTTTGTAGGGCAGGTGTGTCAACCATAGGAGAGAAAGGACTAAATGTTTTCTATGTGAGAGATGCATATGGAAACCCTGTGGATATGAACATCATTGAAGCACTGCGTAAAGAAATTGGCCAGACTGTGATGGTCAATGTGAAGAAGGTACCAGCCAACACCAAAGCACCAGAAACGTCTCGAGGATGGGCTAGAGTAAGCTTCTTCTTTGGGAACTTGTTGGAAAGGTTCTTGACTTAGTTAAAAGGGTTAAGAATCATGCACCTGATTCTGTTTCTGGTTGCATGTGATTTGTAAATGACACAACACAAATGTATGAATAAGAATAAAGTAGTTGTGTGTCAAACTTGGACAGTGCTTGAACTTGGTCCTTTTGTTTCAAAAAAAACAATGCTTGTAAGATGTTACTTGTATTTCATCTTCCCTATTATATGATGTCCATCTCATGTATCTTAATTTAAGTATAGTCTTTAGTGCCTTTCTACATGAGTGTGTTGTATATATACAAGCAGACAGACATTTGAAGTATATATGCATGAAACATATAGACAAATGAGAGTATACTCTCACTTGAAAACTTAATATTGAGCATACAAATTATAATAATAATACAGGGTTAAGATTAGTTTTAATTAAATCCATCTTGATCATTAATCATCTAAGATTGTATAATCAAGATTAGCTTTTCCTACCTTTAAACTTTGACATGATATGGCTCCCATGGATTAGTCCATACCTATCTGCACAAGGTAGTTTACTTTGACGCTACATCAGTCTCGGGACAGTGGCATTGTCACTGCCTCTATTCGGTTATGGTTTTGATAGGGGAAGGATGTGGTGCAGGAAGTAGCGTGGTGGCTTTGCGAAGACAAGGCTTGCCATGGAGAAATGAGTTGCGACTTATGGCTTTGACCCTGAAAGCTTTATATGGTGACTTGCTTCTTAATGAAATCAAGTTTCAACTGTCTCGGCCACGAGGCATGGTAACAACATAGAAAGAGAGGTGGAGGTTTGGCTGCAAGGAGCGGTGGTACTGTCACCGTTGGCTGAAAAGGATAGTGACATTGACACCGTACAAATTGATCATAATGAGACTACCATGGCTCTCGATCATTTTGTTTATTCACAATATTTTCATTTACATTGAAGAGGGGCTTGAAGAAAACAGACTGAGATGGGATCTAATTTTTTGTTTGTGCAACAAATTTGAAGCCATTTACTCACATCGATTTTCCCTTTCTCATCTGAAGCATTTTTGAGTTTGTGTTTCAATTTTACCCATTTGAAAACTACTCTACATGAAGGATATCAATTATAACTTATAAGTCTTAAATTAATAAACTATTGAGTGCCTTGCCTTGGTGAGATTTTTATGTGATGGCTCTAATGTTTTTAATTGCATTACAAATTTAATTTATAATTATTCTTGGTTTCATGTGTATAGTATGCAGGAGCACATGAACATTATTCACAGAGTATTGAAAAAGGTGGGTCTCAGTAGATGTACAAAGTCAGGATCTTTCATTATTGAAACGGCCAAGGAGAAGATGTTGTCATTGACACTCATCAATGATCACTCTGCAATGGGCAAGGATTTTGTTTTCTTTAGAAATACTCACTGTTACTTGCAAACCATAGGTGTTTTTTTTTTTTTTTTTTTTGTGCTTTTGTGAGAAATAACAAGGTTTTCACATCTATAATTTTTTTAGACTCAGATATATTCTTAAGATACGATAAGAAAATTACAACACTGCTCATTTAACTAAATGATAAACTTTGTATATCATTTGGAAAATTGACTAGGCAAAGGCTCGCAAATTTTGAAGCATTGTTTGTCTTGTCTTAACCTCGTAGAGGAGAAATGGACCCTGAGAAACTAGAGAATAATTTAGAAGTAAATTATGATGTTCCTAATCACATTTGAAGCATTATTAAACTAAAATTATCATATAATGCAACTAAGAAAAAAAAAAGAGAGATGAATAATGAATCATCATCATATAATAATAAAGATGTTTATTAAAAGGCAACAAGTTTCCAACCTTTAGAAATCGTTGGACATTTGTACTCAAGTGACTTAACCAATAAAATATATCCAAACGTTTCTAACTTATCACTAAAATTTCATCCTTTTAAGATGAATAAATTAAAAATATTAGGTTCGAACTTCGACCCCTTTATAGTGACAATTTATCAGTTCTTAATGTTAAACACATATATCTAAGCGTTATAAATTCTTACGTAATCATTCATGCGCTAAATTTTAGAAATGCTAATCAAGCAATAACAAGAAAAAGGAAAAAAAAAAACTATAATTATGGCTGTGCACACTCATCACAGTATTTATTCCGATCCAACCACTAAAAGCAATTGCGTTAACAATAAAAGCTCTTTATACTTTTTCCGTCCCTTCTTATATATCTCTATCCCATAGACCAATACCATACGCATCATTTTCTCTTGTTATTCTTCTGCCTCTAAATTTTTTCTTCAAACGGTAGTCTCTCATATTTTTTAAGGAAACTAAAAATGACTTTTTATAAGGAGATTGAAAATGAAATATGATGGAAACTAAAATCTGATAAATGATATATTTATAGGAGCAAAAAATTATAAATAAATATTTGGTCCTTATAAATATATTATATTTTACTTTTAGTCTTTTAATTTAATATCACATGTGCAACTTTTAACATAAAGATAAAATTTATTGACGGAAAATATTTGGAAACTACTGTTTGGAAGAAAAAAAAACTTAAAGTGACTAAAAACAATAGATGTTATATACACGATCAAAATCTTATATGGTTTATAAATTAAATTGAAGAAAAAATGATAGTTTATTTTAAAATCATTTTACGCACACTCAATGAATATGATAAATTGTCATATCAATTAATGTTTTTAATTTATGTGACAATTAAGAATGTTTGATTAGTTGGACTGTCAACACACCACTATTAAACTATTTTTTTTAAATCGTTAGATAGATATTCCCCTAAAAAAACATCTACTTTCTTAGGTGCTTATTATAAGAAAATTCTAACACCCAAGGCTGACGAGGGCGGAGAGTGGTCCCCGGTGCGCAAGCCACGACAATGAGCGGCTCCCGGCAGCTTCTAGATGAACCGAATCACACCGGAATGAGAGGGATCCCGAGGCTGTGCAGGTATGAGATTGCATGGTTGAAGGAAAGCTTATAAAAATTGTTTGGTACTACCTATATCAACAAGATGAATCTTCTTTTTGGTAGCCTATTCCATAAGAACTCCACAGTTAAGCGTGCTTGACTTGGAGTAGTCTTTGGATGGGTGACCTTCCAGAAAATTTCTCAAAAAACGTACGAGTAAGAACAAAGCACGCTGAAAAGACTCGTGTTGGTTTGTAGGGTCAGTCGGCAATCCTAAAAGTCGTATAGGATGCTACAAAAATATCACAATTTTGTTCTCCAATAATTGTGATTGTGAAACATGAGATAGCTCACTCAAACTTCTCAGCTCACACTATCCATTCAATCCAACAGACACTAAGAGCAAAACACAAACAATTGCGTTGTCAACAAAAGCTCTTCCCCTCTTCATCATTTTGTCTTGTTACGCACGGTTTCGATTCTCCACATACTCATCACTCTTTTCTGTCCAGATTCATAAATCATAATATGTGCAAGCCCCTCAAATCAAAATATAAGTATTAATAATTCCAAGAGATTAGTTTAGTGATAAAAACGACATGTTTTAGTTTCTGAGTTCGAACTCCACCGTATGTTTGAGGAGATATCATGCTTTTTATATTTAAACTAAAATATAGATTTGTATGTAATTATTGAAAGTTGGGTATATGTGTAAAAAAAATTGTAAAAAGAACAATATTTCTTAAAAAAAGAAATTGACTATCTTATACAAAATGGAACTTTTTTTTTACAATAGAGGAACTATTTCTTTTGGTTGCCGATTCTTAATTTTTATTTTTATTTTGACTCATTTTCTTACTCACAAAATAAGCTAAATAGTATAATTTTAAATTAAAATTAATCACTTGATAAAAAATTGTGTTAATTCACAATAATTTTCTTACATTTTTCCTTATCTTGGAATGAACTCCATGGGACCAATCCCAAAAGATGTAGAGGTATCAATTGAGGGTAAACAGACACAACTCTTTTTTCATCACAAATATCTTTTACGTAAAAAAAAAAGAAGTTAAATAAATTTTCAGCTTTCTACAAATGTATCATTTTTGTCTCATCTCCCAATTTTTTTTTAAATAACGCTTCTTCAAATATTCTCATCCAATGGATTTAGACATTGTTGTAAAATAAGTTAAACGGGACATTTTATATGTACAAACGTAATTAGATGGATTTTTAGGGATCAATAATTTATTTTAACATTAGTTTTTTATCCTTGTAAAGAAATTATCATTCATTTTTAGTCCCTTCGTATAGTGCTTTAAAAAATGATGATCAAATTTGCGGACAAAAAGTATTTGGGGGGACTATTGTTTGAAGAAGAAATTTAGATAGACTAAAAGTAAAAACTAATAATATATTTATAGGGATTAAAATCTTGTTTACCATTTATATTTTTAATTTATAGACTAGATAAATGCTAGCAACACTCACTTTTGAACACTTTTTCTAGCACCCACCCTTCTATTGGATGAAATCAATGTATGTCCCACTACTTTGTGTGTATTCTATTTTCAATGTGTAGACCCACAATAATTTAAACCAATAAAAGAGTAAGTATTAGAGAAATCGATACTATCAGGGACTAAATTAAAGAGAAATCGATAGATCGGGGACTAAATGATGATTTATTTTAAAAATATTTTACTCACGCTAATAATTGTGGTAAATTATCTTCTTCAAAAAAGTGTGCTAAATTGTATGCTCTTAATCTTAATCTGATTAGATTAGATATCAACAACATATTATATTATTATTTTTTGTCAAAAAACATATTATATTATTATTTACATATGTCCAAAATATCTTCACACTTATCAAGTACACATATTAATTACACTTATCAATCTTTAGCAGCAGTATCCTATGTCCTTGTCCTATATGTTGCTTTCTGCAGTAATAATTTGAGGACGTGTATGTTTTGGTCTCAAAACACATGTTCTAGAACTTGTTACTCCTTATCCATTTACCTTGTCTTACGTCACTTGTACTATGTTTAAACATTAAATAAATAAATAATTTGGTATTTCTCTTTTGTTTGTATAAAATAGCGGTGAAGGTGGAAAGAGTTAAAGAATATTTGAGAACTAGAAGCTTGTGATGATTAATAGGTGTGGCGGTAGTGAAAATTTTGTGAAAGAAGTGAAGATGATGAATATGATGAGAGTGAGAGAGTGGAAGGATATTCCAGTTGAACTTTTGATGCAAATTTTGTCACTTTTGGATGATCAAACTGTGATTACAGCTTCTCATGTTTGTCATGGTTGGAGAGATTCCATTTCTTTTGCTCTTACTCGTTTATCACTCTCATGGTATATACTTTATCATCATACATGTTCTTTTTTTTCTTTTCTTTTTCTAATATATGCTTTCATGTGTTTATAAGCATTTGAGAGGTTTTATATGCATGACTCTGGAACTTGCATATTTTTCAATACTTTAAGAATAGGTTAGGAATTTTACCTAAGATTTTTTTGGGTAAACATGTTATTATTTTATTGCTGTAAAGTGTTGTTTATTTTTCTTATTCTTTTTCTTCATATAATATTCCTCCTTTACGTTTCAATTGATGTTGTTTATTCTTTTTCTTCATATAATATTCCTCTACAGGATGTCTTTGCCACCTTTAGTAGTTACAATTAAGTATGACCTTTTTTATTAACCTCGAAACTATGACTGACCATCTTTAGTGGAGTCTGTCTCGGCTCCCAACAACCTTTTCTATTCATAAGGTTTGAACTCGAGACCTTGCTTAAGAGATTTGAGTCCGATTTCATTCTGAGCAACGAAATATTCGTACATGATAATGTATAAATAGGTGCCTTCTGTGTTATATTTAATATTTATTTAGCTTTGTGTAGTTTTAAAATCATAGTAAAGGATAGCTTGTTTTGGGTTGGTTTGGTACTAGAATTCCTTTAGTTAGGTTCAATTTGATACATGTGAAGTTTAAAAAGTTTTAACAAATTATAACCAACTATATGCGTTACCAAATGTTTTCTAATGATCTGACAATTATGATTGATTGACCGTGTAAAATTATTTACATTGATGGTGTATGAAATAACTACTCAATTTTAGTTCAATAAAGACCTCAATTTTAGTAATTACATGAAGTTAATTCCTTTCATGTCTAGGTGTAGGAAGAACATGAATAACTTGGTCCTATCTCTTGCACCTAAGTTCACAAATTTGCAAACTCTAATTCTCCGACAAGACATGCCACAACTAGAGGACAATGCTGTTGAGGCTGTTGCACAATTCTGTCGCGACCTGCAGATCCTGGACCTCAGCAAAAGTTTCAAGCTTACCGATCGTTCTCTGTATGCAATAGCCCTTGGTTGTTCTGATCTTACAAAACTCAACATAAGTGGCTGTTCATCCTTTAGCGACAATGCTCTTTCTTACCTAGCAAGTTTATGCAGAAAGCTGAAAATTTTGAATCTATGTGGCTGTGTTAAAGCTGTATCAGATACTGCATTACAAGTATGAGTATGATTGAAAATTTGACTATATTTTATTTTTGTAATAGAAATGGTTTATACAAACATATATGTTACACACTTATGCTATAATCCCTCAATCAAGTTATTCATCCAAACAAGGCCTTAAGATGGTTATGAAGTATGATCCTGTAAATAAACAAAATGCAGGCAATTGGACATCACTGCAATCAGCTACAGTCTTTGAATCTTGGATGGTGCGAACAAGTCAGCGATGTTGGAGTGATGAGTTTAGCATTTGGATGTCCTGAT
>Ga0315913_1006750_pt1 | contig 13860 bp, 5 predicted proteins | sample MpolsnodulesMG_FD_207736 | JGI IMG/M metagenome (GOLD analysis project Ga0315913, IMG submission 207736) | Medicago polymorpha root nodule microbial communities from Los Angeles, California, United States - small nodules | ecosystem: Host-associated > Plants > Roots > Nodule | place: USA... | reverse complement strand
CCATGTAGAACAATTTTGTCAAGGAAAATTTTATAAGCCATCAATTTAGTTTCTAATTATCACTCATCAATTTTGATCCTAAACTATATCAATATATGAATTTCTATTTTGAGATTATTTAATTTCAAAAGCTTTATTGAGTTTCTCTGATATTAGAGATTATTTACTAATGAACTACAATTTATTATCTTACTGTTTCATATTTATCATAACTGTAATTTTAGTTGAACCTGACTGCAGATGGTCATTCTCCCCTGTTTTTACCATTATGCCACACAAGTTTTGGTTGAACTGATTTCGCTTTTAAAATACATATATTCATGACACTAATCTTTAATTAATTACACCTTATTAGCAAACCTCTAAAACCGCACCCTCCACTTCTTATCCCAACTTTTCCACTTCTCATAAATATTAATATTCTCTTACACTTATAATTTTTGGTTCTTAAATATTGTTTCAAACAATTATTTCTATGAATTAAAATTACATAATTAAATAGTTATTCCAGCTCATAAGACCCGTGCGGCGCACGGGTCATCAATCTAGTAAGTATAACGTCCGACCATTGCCACTTAAGGCTCAACCCTAAAAGTTTTTAAGAAAGACCGAGATATATTGATCTTTCATGACCTCACAATCTCAATCCTTTTCCAGAAACACTCAATCCTTTCCCAGAAACATTTAAAGGATGAACAACAAGCAATTTTAGATAGATATTAGACTTATTCTAATGCACTTCCGTGACTTTTGTGAATGGAAGTAATAATAAATATACTATTACTTTTCTCACCCTATGGCAGTTTCACGCACCCTGTAAAATTTTCAAAAATGCCCCTTTGCAGTTTGGATTTTATAATCGAACGAGTTCGGATTTCATAATCCGGACTATGCTTATGTATAATTAGCAATCATAATCTCTCCCATTTTAGCAATTTTGAATTTTGCTTTTAAAAACAACCAAAAAAAGGGCTTATTCGTGTCAAATAAAATCATAAAAACACAAGGATGAGAGTTAGGAAGATTAATATTGTCCTTAAAATGACTATCCATGTTACAAACATATTCAAAATTGGTGCTGGTGTTGTCCGGATTACGTAATCCGAACTGTATCAGCACCATGAAAAAAAGGGTCTAAAGGATGGAATTTTGGATTTTGAGGGCGGAGTCCCGTAAGAAGTCCCTTCTAAGAGAGTCTTGATCATAAAAACATAAGGATGAAAGCTAGGAAGATTAATATTGTCCTTAAAATGACTATCCATGTTACAAACATGTTCAGAATTGGTGTTGGTGCTGTTCGGATTACGTAATTTGAATTGCATCAGCACCATGAAAAAATGGTGTTTAGGGGGTGTTCGGATTCTATAATCCAAAAAAATCAAATAGCGCGCCCTATTTTTTGAGATTTTCGGATTTTTTCGGATTACAAAATCCGAATTGGTGAAAAACTCATTTTTTTTTCACCCTATAACAAAGGAAAACACCAGTTTGAATTTTAAAATCCAAAAATCTCTAAGACATTTTTGGAAGAAAAAAAAATAGGGCGTGCGAGAAATGGATAGGGTGGGAAAAGTAATAGTCTAATAAATTAGCTCATATTCTAGCCCAATATGCTATATTAAGAGGATCTCTAAAAAAAAAATGCTTATATTAAGAGCAATAGAATTTTTTTTGTTTTTTGAAGAGGCTAAAATTAAGAGCAATAGAATTTGAATATAGGAAATATATCAATTTTATACTATATATCTATATTTAGTAAATTATACATTAAAGAGATACAAACTTCACGTCAAAAAGAATATTAAAGAGATACAAACCTTTCTACCAAAAGAAAGAAATACAAATTTTGTGTGACTTATTTCTAAGTTTACCAGTTATAAAAATTATTTTGTATGTTCGCTAATTAATATGAATAAATCATTTACAATTGTTCAAGAGGCAAGCTAGGTCTCACAAACAGAAAAACTTAGTTAGGGGTTGAGATTCAAAACTTGAAAAAATATATAAAGCAAAAGAAGAAATAAAAAACAGAGAGAAACTAGTGTTCTTTTATTTCAAAAAATGAAACGAAACAAATCTATACATGTCAACAATTCTTACCAAAAAAATTAAAAAGTGAAAAGATGTCACATATAAAATCAAGATGATAAGTCATAAAGGTTATGAAATGACAATAATGAGAATGGATCGAGTATCGTTCAAGGAAGTTGATGGGTTTTTTATGAACATAGTTGTGTAGTGTTGTTTTGAGAAATGTGAGTTTCCTTCCTATGGATTTGTATTTGCTCTATTATTTCCCTTTGTTTTTCAGTTCCTTTTCTCTTATTTCTTTGTTCCTATTTATACTCAAAATCATGTTAAAGAAGATATCAATTTGAAAGGTTAGAGGTGGTTGCAAAAATCTAGAGAGATTCAGTTGAGAGCTTAGAATGGTAAAAGAAATATAAAGCAATGAGAAAGAAAAAATGGAAGGATGTTCAAAATGTATAGTGAGGAGCATGTTGCTTCAAGTGAGGCATTGTGAGCTCAAATGGAGAAAATAAAAACCTAATGGTAAAGAGAATTTGGAATGATTATGGAAATAGAAGAATTAGTTGGAGTGTATGAGTTGGCTTGAGAAGAAGAATGAAAAAAAAGGCATTCATCTTATTTTTATATTTTTTGGTGAATAGCTTCCATCATATTTTAGTGATATATTTTTTTAATTTTTAATTTTTTAAAAAATCAAAATGAGATATATTAACAATAACGGTGGTACACTTTAGCACAAGGTGTACTAAAGAGACCACAATGAGGTACAATCAGTCTGCCATAAATAAAAATACAAAACCAAATGTCAGCCGATACCCAAACAAAGCAACGGGTCCGACCACCATCTCTGAGAACCATAAACAAAAGTGGTGTTATTTGCTTTCAACCACCACAAGGAATTATGTTTAACTTTTTCCATAATTTGTAACATCGGAGTTTGGATGTTATTAAATAGCTTGTTGTTGCGTTCAGTCCAAACTAGCCAAATGCACATAAGCCAGACAAGCTGAAGAAATGATCTGAATGTTCGAGAGTGACCTATGGAATGAATGAATTGGATAAAGTGATCATGAATGTTATGAGGGTCAGCACCTGAAATGCCACACACCCAATGTTGTCAGCTTGGATAATACCACGACGAAAGAGATTATTTTTTGTTGGAAGTTTGTCCTTCAACAATCTCCAAGCAAGAATAGAGACCTTCAAAGGTACCTGCTTATGCAAAATAAGATCTCTTGTGACGTCAATTGAAAGAGGATCCTTAGATGTGAGGATCTAATATGTGCCACGCGCAGTGTATCCCCCCCCTCCAATGACTGGGTTCCACTGTTACATGTAAGAAACATTAGGCTGCAAAACAAAGTCATGAAGCAACAACAAACACTCATCTGCCATCTCATCCTCCCACACCCACAACCTCCTCCTCCAACTCCACGCCTCACCCCCATCTCCCTAGCCTAAGGAGAACATCCCAACCACCGTACTCGACTTATTTGTTGCTAAGTCAAATAGGCGGCTAAACTACGTATACAAAGGGACGTCACTTAACCACTTATCCATCCAAAATAAAGTGTTCACACCGTCCCCTACCTTCCTCGAAACCCTCTCTATAAACCACCCTCCCTCACCTGCGCCACCCCCATCCCTAATCTTCGCTATCTCCCTCGACCAAAAAGAAGAACTCCGGCCCCCAACCTCCCATACTCCTCTCCATACCTCGCCACTAACACCCTATACCAGAACCCTTCTCTACCCACCAACAACCTCCAACACCACTTTCCTAACAAAGCAAGATTAAATTCCATCAACTATATCACCCCCAAACCACCATACTCCTTTCGTAAGCAAACAGAGCTCCAAGTGATCCAGAAAATTTTCCTGTTATCCTCACTCCCTCCCAAAAAAAAAAATATTAAAAATAGATTCAATGGAAGAGATTATACATGACAGAGCTTTGAAAAAAGAAAGAGCGTAGACAAGCAGAGAGGCCAGGACAGACTTGAGAAGAACCAACCGGCCCCCAAATGAAAGAAAACGGTTTTGCCACCTCGACAGTCTAGACATAATGGTAGTCAACACATGTTTCCAAAACGCTAACCTCCTAGGGTCGCCCCCAATCGAAAGACCCAAATACACAAACGGAACATTATCCACCTTACAATTCAGAATAGAGGCTGCCTCATTAGGCATGGCAATGGGGCGAGGTGGGGACGGATTTTACATTCCCCATCCCCATACCCGATTCTCATATACTTACCCGTTACCCTACCCATACCCAACGGGGATGAGAAATTGAACCCGATACCTGTCCCCAACGGATTCGGGTATCCTCGCCCCATCCCCGTCCCCACATTGAATAATATTTTTTAATAAAAAATAGAAGTTTTTTTGCAAACCCTAGAGAAATGTTGTAATGCATTATCAAAAAATACGTTCATTTTAACGTTTGTTAGACCGATTGTTTAGTTGCTCCTTTAAATATCAATGGTAGTTTTTATAACACGGCAATTATCAAACAAAATAACATGGCATATCAACATAAAATAATCTTCTGTATTCAGGATGGGTTTGGGTATGGGTTCGGGGTGGGTACCTATATACCTGTTACCCGTCTCATACCCGTGTTTTGAAATCGGAGAAAACCCAAACTCATACCCAAACTCAATCAAAACGGGTAAAACCTGTTGAATTAGGTTTGGTTCGAGCGGGTAACCACGAGTATGGGTTTTGTTGCCATGCCTATGCCTCATACAACCAAGAATATGGGATATTAATTCCAACCAACATGCTTTTATGAAAATTTACTTTTAGACCAGACATGTCTGCAAACAAAGTCAACACCGCACACATGGCTCTCACATTTGCCCAGCTCTTGACACCTAATAACAACGTGTCATCTGGAAACTGAAGATGGGACACTCTTACAGAATTCAAACCACCAACCCCGAAACCTGTAAATAAGTTGTTCGCGACCATAGACGTCATCATTACATTCAATCCCTCAGCCGCCAATAAGAACAAAAAAGGGGAAAGAGGGTCTCCTTGACGCAATCCCCGCTTTAAAGGAAATTCGTCAGTGGGGCTGCCATTTACAAGAACCGAAGCCGTCGCTGTAGTCATACATTCTTTAATCTATTTTCTCCACAAAACCGGAAACATCATTTTACACATTACCGCTTCCATATACCCCCAGTCCACCGAATCATACGCTTTTTCGAAATCAACTTTAAAGAGCATAAGATCATTCTTATACTTACGTGTCTCATCTACCACCTCATTTGCAATATATTTTTAGATTTGAAACTATATAAAAAGATGGAAAGGAATTGAAGAAATTTTTCTAAACCATTAAAATTCTCTTCTAATATATTATTAGAATAAATTAGTCATATTTTTTAGGGTGACTTCAAGTTAAGAAAATCCGTTTTGTTTTTGGGACTCATATGATGGTCGAGCCCATTTGTATGTTTGGGCATTGGCTGATTTGTAGTTGTATTCAGGTGCTGACTTTGTAAATTCTTCGTGGTCTCTTTGGTACACCTTGTGTTGAAGAGATTGCTTGTAAAAAAATTATAAAAAGATGCAAAGAAATTGAGACTATGAGTTCTGGAAGAAAAAAAAATGAAAATTCATCTTTTAAGTGACGAGACTGTTCATTATTATTTCACTTTTGTTTTCTTTCCATAATTGTCTCATTTTAATCTCCTACGGAGGACCTTAGACGGTTTGAATTGAAGTAGACATAGGCATAGAGAGTGGTAAACAAATATATTTTTTTCTCTTTCGCAACCGAAAAAATACGTTAGCAAATAATAAAATTCAATTTTGGAAACTACGGTCTATGTCTACTGAGGAACAATTTTTTTTTTAGAGGCACTAAGGAACAGAAATGGAATCCATGCTATAAAAGAAGATTTTTTTTTTGACACAACTATAAAAGAAGACTTAAAAAAGATCATCTATAGTTTTTACATACAAATTATATTTTCCTTGAAATGGTCTCGATACAAATTCTAAAATACACAAGCATATGAAATTACATTCAAACAAAAAAAAGAGTTAAAAATTCACCTCTAAACTAGAAACACTTCACCTCTTGCTAAAATTACATTCCATATACTTTGTCTTGCTTCTCATCAGTGGAAATCCGTACATCTTGGTACTCGCTTTTGGATGTGCTCCATAAGTATATTCAAAACTATAGTGAAAAGGTAAGGGCGTAGTGTTTAACCTTGGTGCAATCATGTCGTTATGGAAAAATCTTCAATGTCCACCTTGTGTCCAAACAACCTCCTCACACATATTATTGATAGCTTGAATATAACGGATAAAATTAAAGTGTTTGTGTGATCGCATAATAACAAAGATATGTGTTCATATAAAAAAAAATGTGTTGTCGCGTAGAAGCAATGGGGATGTTGAAGACTATCACTATGATATGTCATATTCAATTACCAAAAGCAGGGCCAGTCCAACAAGTTTAGAGGCCTAAAACAATTTTTATTGTGAGGTATTTTACAATTAAAAAATTACATAAATTTTTTGAGAATAAATAAAAAAATTAAAATTTGTTAGATTGGAGTCAAGACTTGAACCTTCGACAAAAAAAAATTCAAATTTGTTAGATTGGAGCCAAGACTTGAACCTTCGACAAAGGAAATAAGAGGTCTTCACTTTTACCAACTCAGCTTGAAAAACATTCATTCATAAATTTTTATATTATATATTCATAAGTAAATTAAAATATTTTGAGGTCTTTTTCCAACCAATTTTTTTTAAGTCTTAAGCCCTTGTTTGGATTACGTGTTCCTTCAGTCGGCCCTGCATCGAAGGTAGAGTAATTGAGTTGTCATAGTCTAGCTATTAAAAATCCCAATCACATTTGTTTTGATAAATTTTATTGTATAATTTGCTCTCTCTATATAATTTGAGAGTGGGCCAGTTTGGTACTCAACAAAATTTCATGTACATTTTTCGAAGAGAAAAAGAGAATTTATTTCCTCTAATGCATCTCTTGCACCCCTCAATTTTCCAAAAATGCATCTTGATTTTCAGATTTTAAAATCCAAAGTGTGTCTTCTTCTGTTTAGAACAAGTAAAAAGTTAGTTATGGTCGCTTTAACCACGATTGATGGAGTCGGTCCAATGGTGTTCTAAATGGTCTAGGGGTCAAATGACTTTTGTGTAGCAAGTGTCAGTTTTTATTTTTATAAAAGACTAGTATGGTGCATACACAACATAGGTAAAAATCTAACATCCAAACTATGTTGGCACCCTAGACAACACCGATCCTCGGCAGCAAGTCTCACATTGTTTAGAAAAGTAAAGGTTTAACAACATATAAGTAAGAGAAGTCATAAATCCAATGTATTAAGATTTTAGGTTCAGATGTAGTGTCCAAATCACTTGTGTGATTGTGCTTGACCCAATGTGGTGCCCAATACTGACAAGATTCAAGACAAGTAACTTGAAAGAAATATTGGACGAAAAGATTCTTGCACTGAAGTTCAACCATGAAAAATCAAGTTCCAAATGGATCTAAATCCTTTAGGTGGTTGAATAGCTCATTGTGTCGGTGTGAACTATTTGATTTTACCATTTGGTTGAATAGGGTTCTTGACTAAGACAATGTTTGTTTTGTTTGAACATTCTCAATTAGGTCAGCTTCATTTCAGCAAATTTAATATAGTAGAAGAAAGTTGTCAATCTATCATTTTCGAATGGTAGATGAACAACTTACTTTCTATATCTTAAATTGACTCAATAATTCTGACTTGGTTGGAGACGTTCAAACAAATATGTCATGTATGTTGACTATGCCAAAGTTAAATAGCACATTTACCGATTCCTTTAAAAAGTCAATATGAACATTGTTATCATCATACTGCTATTAAAAATAGTAAACATGCATGGGAAAAAATGTAATGAGGCAATACTTTAAAATACTTCCAAATAACTTGCTTTTAAAATACAAGTTTTGAAGGTTTATGAATAATTCACTCGAAAAATAAATTCCTGACATGGGGGGTACTGTCATATCAATTGCATCATAATCCGCTTTCATTAGAATCAAATGATCATGCAAAATCGATTAAAAGCTAAATCAGTTGTCAGCTAAACGTCGCTACTAAGTCTAAATGGACTTGGAGGTTGTCATAGGTCTTAAATTTGTCATCGGCCTAAGGCTAAATGTGGTTACCAAGTCTAAATGGGCATAGATGTTGTGATTAGGTCTTATGAGGGTGTGCCAATGTTCAATGAGATTCAATTGGCTGCAAGATTGATTTTACCAAGTTAAAAGGTCATATAACATCTTTCCTACATATGTGGCATGATAAAAGAAGTGGTTAAAGAGATAAAAGAAGATAAAATTGACTTCAATGTCAATTTGAATGACAAAGTTACGATCACACATTCACTCCCTTCAAATTAGAAATGTGGAGAACATGTGTATATAACTGTTGAGTAGTTAGTCGCATGAGTACAATTATTCCCTCAACTGAGTTGTATGGAAAGGTATTAGGTTATTAAGTAAAAAACATGCATGAAGACCAATTCTCTAAATAATAAGGTTACATATGGCTTGGTTGGCCGATGTTGAAGTAAATAACTTTGCGATTTCTGCTCTTCACCCAGTAAGTTTCGCTCCCACCCAGCTAAACTGACCAAAATACTCCTACATTAATTAACTAACGCAAGTGTAAATCAAACGTGACTTAAATTTACACATGCGTGACTTAAGTCACGCCGCGTGAATTAACTCATGCAGGTGTTACACCTCGCGTGAGTTAACTCACGCTAGTACAATTTCTTTTAATACGAGGAAAGTTACAATTCAAGGTAGTTACTTCCAAAACCATGTAACCATATCGTGGCTTTGTCCAAGTGCTTATTAATCCTTTCAAGCCTGAAGCTACTAATTTGTCTATACTTTGTATAGTTTTGGATGCTGGATGATTCAGCCACAGTACCTCTTTGTAGAAGTATTGCAATGTAGAAAGTCAGAAGAAGAAGATGCAAAGTTGAACAGGAACACCTTCTCTTTCTCACAAGAATATCCATATCTTTCAATGCAAGGAAAGAAAGACAAGAATAAGCTGGAAAACTATTAGAAGCAAATACAAAAGGCACAGAGAAAAAAATGTGATTTTCATGTGCATTACCATGCTAAAACACCAACACAAAAGAAGAAAATGAAAGGAAAAGTTGGAAAATGACTTTTTTTGAAGGTTTCTGTGGTAATAGTATTAATGATAAAGAAGGGAAAGGTTGGTAAGATGAATTAATTAAGGTGTTGCTCAGAGACCCTTTTAAACTTTCAGCATCAAATCATCATTGTCTGAATATGCATTTGATCCATGTATTGATTGTGCATGACGATGAAGTGCTGCTACATGCAGTTTGAACGATTTAATTTTTGGCTTTGTTCGGGATTGAACAAAGGGAAAATTTGTGTGAGGAATAAGAGAGAAGAAAGGTGGGTTCAAATGACTAAGTTGAAACTTATTGAAATCATTCCATTATGAAAAGGTAGACCTACCCAACTGATAAAAGCAAGGTGGTGTTATTAATTTCAGAGCCCAGATGGAGATCTTTTTTCACGTGTTGATAAAGGCGAGGGATATTGATATTGCCCCAAAGTACTAGCGTGAGTTAACTCACGCGAGGTATAACACCTGCGTGAGTTAAGTCACGTTTGATTTAAACTTGCGTTAGTTAACTAACACAGGGGTATTTTGGTCAGTTTGGCTGAATGGGAGCGAAACTTACTGGGTGATGAGCAGAAATCTAACTGTGCTTACAAGACAGTTTTGGGCGGTAACTTGGCCCACAAGGTAGGAACCTACTTTAGGGATGTTAGCCATGATCTTACATGAGTTAGTGGAAAGAAAAAAAAAATGGCAAGTAATGTTAGCGTAGGTTCCTTAGTAAGTTTAGATTTATAAATACCCCATTGTAAAGATCTTTTGACACACAACCAAACAAAAAAGTCTTTACATATATTTTCGTTTTCCTTTATTTTTCATGTCTTCTTAGGTAGAAGTTCATCATTGAACACAGAAGTTCTCTGAAGTAGTTTAGGAACAGGCAAGTGAGAAACATAGTCTTAGCATACTTGCTTGATCAAAAAGGGGATCCTTCTCACAAGTTCAAACTAGCCTAAATATCATCTTATTGATGTACATTGATTCACAACTTATTTGAATCAATTAACAAAGATACAATTTATAAACTTAATGAACCTTGGTGAATGCATGTTTTATTAAAGAAAATATTAAAACATAATTAGTATATTCTTAATTTTAAATTAAAAAATTTGAATATTAGATCAATCAAACACAATTGATATCTCTCATTCTTATGAATTAAACATTACTTTTTGAGTTATGAATTTCCATCACAAACAACAACACCAACTAAATGCATGAACCACCAATATATTTTGCAAGGAATATATATTCTTCATTATTCATGTATTAAATATGAGTATCGAAGTCATGCATTGAAATCATAAACAACAACACCAACTACATGTATAAACAACCAATATATTTATCCAATCCCTTATTTTATGTTTTTGGCAAATCAAATACACTCTTTGAGTCATGTATGTGATGTGATAACAAATATTATATATGTTAAAAATATAAAGTGATTGTGAATTTTAGCCTCTATTACATGTGTTTAAAAAAAAAATCATATTTTTTTTTATTAAAAATCTCATAAAATTTTATAATGTTCTATTATTTTATGTAAAAATTATAAATTACATCATTTACCACTTTAAAATTATATGGTAAAATTCAACAGCATTAATTATTCTCATTTGTTTTCATCTATTCTTTTGTATTTTTGTTTATTTTTTTTATTTTTTTATTATAAAAAGACAAAGCAAAAGCACTAAATCTACTTTTCTTCTTTTTTTTAAAATTATTAAATACTACAGAAAATCTTTTTTGTTGTTGTGAATGGTGTATCATATGTTGATAAGTGTAGAGACTAGCAAGTATCTTCAAAAATTATTAGTAGTTACTACTTTAAATCTACTTTTGATTTGGTCAATATGCAGAGACTATCAGGTATTAGTTGTAACTATGCTAAATCTATTTTTGTTTAGTCATTATGAAAACTCTAAACTTGATGGCTACATGCCTACATCAAATCCTCTATTGGTTTGATTATTACAAAGTTAATGACTGAGTTGATCTCAAAGTGAATGACTATGCCGCATCGTTTTTGGTTTGGTCATTATAATTTTTTTTAAATAAAACCTAATATTAGTATTGATTGTGTGAGTTCCACTTTTGATTCAATTATTACAAAAATTTCAAAAAACAAATTCATAAAAGTACACAAATAAACAAACATTATCTATCCCAAAATTACGTAGTCTTTGGTGATTTTTCTATTCCACCAAGAGATACGTAGGAGAAAAATACCACTCCAAGTGCAAAAATAATTAGTTTTTCTTAATAAAATTCCTTGACTTTTTTTATTCTCACTATATTTAATAAAATGAAAAAAATAAATTTTAGAAACTAATATATTTTTGTACAATTAATCAGAGGTAACCTCCAAATATTAAGATTTTGTCAAAAAAAAAAAACCTCCAAATACTAAGATAAATTTTATCCAAATGCAAGCAGATTTTGTTACTCATAACTTAACAAGAGCGGCAAAATTATATGCTAGTCACAATAGTTTTATTTCAATCCCATCTTTTATTTAACCACCTACTTTGATGAAAGAAATGAGTTAAATTTGTTATTGTAAAAAAAAAAAAAGGAAATGTTAATATACCGTCTTTGAGGTGCCTCTGCAAAACAGGATCTAATTCATATGAAGAGGGATCACTCTCAATACAAAGGCATTTCAGAATTCCATCTTCTACCTAAATTCGTATGCCGACAAAGGTCGAGCCAAACTTTTTGTCCCTATTGGCCAGTGGTTAACTGCTAGTTTTGATCTCATTAGCCATCTCACTTTGTGGTTGGACAAATATGCAGTAATTATTGGATCAACGAACTCTGAAGATTGGCCGGTTGAGGATCCTCTACCATCATATAGTAGGGGAAGGGAGTTGCTAGGTGGACGACATAGAAGCCTCATTTATGGGCACAATTTAACTGATGCCAGGAAACAATGGAACTATAGATAGTCAATGGAAATTTAATTGATGAATTCAACAAATCTTCTCTTTCAAATTTAACCTTCTTGAATTCACCATTTTGGACTATTCATCACGTATATTGCAGCCATGTTACACTTCAGCATACCACAATCCTTGCTCCTTTTGGTTCATCAAATACAGATGGATTGATCCAGATTCTTCTGATAATGTATGCATTGAAGATTGTAATGTGTAAGTGTCAGTTTAGTGTGCAGCACTAATAAAATGAAAAATAAACTATCATTGACTATTGTTAACAAAAATTAATATATATACCGTCCTTATTATTATGAACTCAAATGTTGGTTTCAAAGACATTTTTTTGTAGCTTTACACAACTCTGAATAAATTCCAGTTACGTCTTGGACCCAAAACGGATCTGCATCAAAGTGAAACCACCCACCACCACATGTGGAAGTCACCAGAGACCAGATCTGAACAAAGCCAACGAACCCGCCAAAGAACCGGACCCGTGCACTGATCCGTGCACTTAACCAATACTTTTATTATTTAAATAAATTTTGGTGATAATTTATTTTAGCAATAATCGAATTTTTGGTCGTGATAGTCATTGACCTGAGACTATTATGAAAACACGTCAATCAATTATTATTGGAGCGAAGTGTTTAGCATCTCAAAAGTCTGAGTGTATGTTTGGTTTGACTTTTCCACCTCACAGAAGTGCTTTTAGCCTAGGTTTCACCGTGATTTCCACAAGCTACAAAGTGTAGCTTCAACTTTGCCGTGATTTTAAGAGAAGTAGAAGTTGAACCAAACATAGGCTGAGCAATGCACAAAATTGTTCTGGAAGAATAAATTAAATTTGGGCTAACTTAGCGATGGTTGGCAACTCAATATTTTATCGTGAAAGATAATGAAGAACAAGCTGACAACCCAAAGGTAGCAGGGGTGGATCCATCGTATGGTTTAGTGTGGCTATAGCCACACCAGAATATTGCCTAATTATTTTTCTATTAAAAATTAGAACGAAACACTAACTATATATTATATATGTCGTTAGTATAACACAATAATTTTCATGACCGAGCGGTAGTTTCTCGTTTTTCGTCATTTTGCTATAGTGCTTTTTGTAACATTTTCACATTATTAATATATATAGTATTACAAATCAAAAATCAAGTACATAGTTTCTTTTATAATTTAGCCACACCAAACTACCGTGTCTGGGTCCATTTCTGAAAGGTAGGTTGAAACCGGAAATGATGTAGGGAATACAACATTAAAAGTTTACAATTCAAGGCGACATACATAGAATTAGAAAAGTATTGAACATTTGAGAAATTTGTTATGAACAGTTGAATATAGTAACTTAATGGCTTAAACTCACTTTTCACCCCCTAAGTTTCAAAAAGTAGCGATTTTGGCCCCCTATTAAAAAAAATGGCAAAAGTGACCCCTCATGTTTAGCCCCTTTTGCAAAACATCAATTTTGACTTGGTCAAGCCTACATGGCACGCCACATAACTCAAAAAATTGCCAGCTGTGTATTTTTTAAGTTAAAAAAATAGAAAAATCCACGCATGTATTTACAGAATTAAAAAAAATAAAAAAATGAAAAGATTAATTGAAGGGAGCACGTGAGAATCATCTTCCTCATCTAAATCTTTCATATTCTTCATCCCTTTCTTGAACCCAGG
>Ga0315913_1006745_pt1 | contig 13865 bp, 7 predicted proteins | sample MpolsnodulesMG_FD_207736 | JGI IMG/M metagenome (GOLD analysis project Ga0315913, IMG submission 207736) | Medicago polymorpha root nodule microbial communities from Los Angeles, California, United States - small nodules | ecosystem: Host-associated > Plants > Roots > Nodule | place: USA... | reverse complement strand
TGATCTTCAAGGAAGCCGGAGACGTTCCGTGGTTGAAGAGGGTTTGGGGTATACTTGTGGAGCTACTTGGTGTAGTTGGATGCAAGGGAAAAGAAAAAGGGAAATGGTGGTTGATGGTTAAATTGACATCATCACCAATTTAAAGTCAAGGTGGAGAAATGTTGAAATTGCCTTCAAATTTGTGATGTTGTGAAACCCAAAATCGTGCTGCGATTTTGCTGGTAGAATGTATGGTTTCTGCTGAAGGCAAAATCGTGGCGCGATTTGTGCAGGCGTGACGCGATTTCTGGATAAGGTTGTCGTACCTTGGGTCGTACGCTTCAACCGTGGCGCGATTTTCACAGGTGCGGCGCGATTTTGTCTGTCACTGTGTACTATTTAAGTGTTTCAGCTCATTTTTGAAAGAGAAAGAGAAGAGAGCTTCAAGAGAGAAAAACTTGGAAAATCAAAGGAGATAACTTTAGGGTTGAGGGTCTTTGATTAGAGTTCTCTTTGGTTGGGAAACATTGTAAACACCTTGGGTGAGTGAAAATCATTGAGTGTCTTGTTCATTTTTGAGATTGGGAAAATTGGTAGAAATTAGGTTTGTTCTTTGTGAGCTTGTTTAAGCTAATTTCTTGTAACCCATTTGTATCATTTTGTAAGAACTCATTGATAGTGGATTGGAGAGATCAATCTCTCCCCCAGAGTAGGTCAAGTTGGACCGAACTGGGTCAACAATCTTTGGTGTTTTTGTTTCTCTTCTCTCTTTATCTTTTGCTTGTTGTTTTGTGCTTTTCACTTTGATTCCTAGATTAGATCTAGGTGATGTTATTGTTGTTATTGCTTGTGTTTACTTTGATATTGATTACTACTTTCCTTTGCTCCACACATCATAGTTTGTATTGATGTGATTTTGAGTCCGAATTCACACCAATGTTTACTTGTATGCTTCAGCCGTTTCTTAATTATTGATGTTCCCTCTCAGGCTGCTGGCTCCTTAGGTACTGTTTTGGCTTGGGATCTTAGGATGCAACAACAACCGATTATACTTTCAGGAACAGGAGCAGGCGATGGGGCTTGCAAAACTGCCGTTCAGTCAATATCTGAAAGTGAGGTTTGGGAGGTTCAGTATGATCGTTGCATAAAATCAAACACTTCATCTAGCCGGATTTTACCTGCCATGATATGTTCGGAGGATGGAATTCTTGGCGTGATTGAGCAAGGTATATATGTTCATTGCAATTTACATGTTAAAAATGTCAGTTCATCAGGAATATATTTGGTGAATCTGATGGTGTGTTCTTACATTGCCTAGGTGAGGAACCTATTGAGCTGCTGGCAGAACCTTGCGCCATCAATAGCTTTGATATTGATCGACATAATCCATTGGTAAGTGGGGGCAGCTAATATTCTTTATATTGTATGGGACTGATTTGGTGGTGTTTACTTATAGTTCATTTTATAAAATATGAATTATAATCACCAAATGGTTTATCTATTAAATACTAGTAAAAGAACGATTTTATGGAAAACATGTTACCTTAGGACGGTTTTTCTGTACCGGTGTTTTTACATCGTTACTAAGTTATTAAAAATTAACAAAATGAAAATGATAGAGAGAAAAAAGTGGTAACAAGATGAAGGTGGAAAATTCCTTTCTGATGATGTTATTGTTCCATGCAGGATGTGATATGTAGTTTAGAGTGGGAATCAGTAGCCATATTGACAAGACAATAACATTAACAGTCTTGTTTGCACTGTATTTGCTTGAAATTGAGAATTTTGAAAGGGGTAGCATTTTGTAGCTGATGGAAGAACTGGAGCTTTTAACTCGTTATTTGTACTTCTTTATGACCAAATGTAATGTTCTTTTGTAAAGTCATTTGTTTGAAAATGGAGTTAGGGATTGGCTGATTGCAAAATATGCAGCATGTGTGAAAGGAGGCGTTTAAACTACAATTGCATTTATTTGCAAATTTGGGTGGGTTCTATATCCTGAATGTCATTGTATCTTCATCTCAACTGCTTGATTTCCATATTGATTTAACGAGATCACTTATAGTCACATAGTTGATATTTCTCACAAGAAAACATAGTTGATATTGTCGTGCCTTCAAGTCTTGTAGAGTCCTATTTTGTATAAGTTTGAAATTGATCCTAAGCATAACTGATTTTTATTTACTAGTTCTAGGGTGAGAAACCCACAAACAAGACAACTCACATATTCTTCTAGTTGGAGAGTTAATCCTCTCCATTTTCTTTCTCGGGTTCTCGTATTTATTAATATTACTTAAAGTTTTGTGGTGTATAGAAGATATTTGAACAATGTTTATGTCACATTATCAATTTATGCAGCCAAAACCATGATGGGGGATAAACTAGTGAGAATAAGAAATGGAAAGGTTTTATTTCCACAAAAGAGAGAGCTGTGTGTGTATAACATAATAATGCCCCAAAATGATGCACTCTTTCCGAAAATAAGATTAATTTACTTCCCCGTCTTTAGAGAACCATATTGTTGAAGAGAAAAAGCAGTATACAAATTTGAATGATTAATTAATATCTTTAAAAAAACTTTTTTTAAGATAATTATGGAAAATACAGCTCAACTGTCAATGATGATATTGTTAGATTGAATATCTTAAAATTTAAAATGAGCATAATTGTTTATTCAATGGTACATGGTACTTCTTTAAAAAAAATATTTTGTCAAATGGGTTTTATCGAGTAAACAGGTCACTGACTTTATGAATATTTCAGAAAAGTTTCTTACTCTATTAAACTCTTAAATTAGTCCCTATATTTAATCACTTAAATTTAATTTAGTCATCTTATTATTTCAACAGCTTAGGTATAAATTAGTCCCTAACATAGTATTTGAAGAAATAATATTATAAAAGAGTGAGAGTCATTTTTGAAATATTTCATAAAATCGTGAATATTCTATAAAATTAGAGACTAATGCGGATTTTGTCTTCATTGTAAAAAAAAAGAAGGAAACTAAACTTGAACGCTATATAATATGAGTAATGATATTTGTACAACCATTCTTATTTTTTTTTCTTTCTTTTCTTTCTCTTCATTCTATTTGACCGATAAAAAAAGAGAGAAAAACAAAATTGTCATCAAATTTATCATCAATTGGATGTACAAATATCACTCCTCGGAGGGAGGCTAAAATTGAAAGTGAGATTGGATATAATTTGGGAGGGAAGGCTGGAGTGAAGAAAGAAGAAGCGGGGGCGGCGAGAGAGATGGAAAAGGGCGGGGAGGCGAAGATAGACCTAAAGCGAGACGGTATCGAGGATCTGAGTGGGCGTGTTCATCTACTTCCTTGCTGCATCAAGCACGATGGTCCTACCGAAGTTTCCCACTATTTCAAACCTAAACCCACCGGTGTCGTTGGAGAAGACGGTTTACCATTACAGCAATCGCATTTTCGAGGAAGGTTACTCGAAGGAACTACTCTCCCTCTTCCTCATAACTACTCTGGTAACCAAACTTGTTTCTTCTTCTCTCTTTCTTTCTGAATGTGATGGTGACTCTTGATTGCTATGCTTTGTAGGTTTTGTTTTGGGAAAGAAAAAATCCGGTGAAAGCTCTAATTCGTGGGAGACCAGTGCGACGTTTAATGATATCACGTATTGGAACCACGACTGCGTTCCTTCAAACAATGATGATTTTTCCCGTGCTTTTCATTGGATCACTGTTGCACAAGCTGTAAGTTGTTTCTCGCTTTATTATTATTATTAGTTACTTGTTTGTGAATGCGATTTACTATATTATGATTTTGAGTTATTTACTAGACATGTTCATTCGTATGTATTTGTCTCCCACATTGTTACTTCTGCTGCTACTCAAAGATGAATTAGGTTGTGGACTAGAATTATGTTCAGGGTCTATTTAGATTGACTTATTTGAACTTATCTAGTGACATAAACACTTAAGAGACTGTTAGCGAGAACTTACAGAAACAGCTTATGACATGTTCGTAAGTTATTTTCAGCTTAGCTCTTTAGGATAGCTTATGAAAACAACTTATTAACTTGTATGTAAATAGTTTACTTTATTTTTACTTTTGTTATAGAAGTAGTTTATACACAAATACTTATCTGATAAGTGTGTATGTTAATGCTATAAGCGCTTAATTGAGTGGTTTATCTAAATAGGGCGTTGGTATTTGCCCAAATCTTGTCGAGTGTAATGTTTGTTCACATTATGTTAATGTTGACGAGGTATGCATCTTGGAGGATGCATACTGTAAGTAAGAAGCAATTTCTCTATTCTTTTTTCTCAGTAAATCATATTCTGTACTGGAGAATATGCTTGGCTGATGATTACCATACTAATTTTCAATTATATTATCTTTCTTTTATTAGACATTTCAATTGCTTGCATATTAGGAACCAGGGGAACAAGGTAGCCTGTGTATTGCCTGCTTGTTCTCTTTCGGTTAGGGTTTAGGCATGGTCATGGATATTCTTGTTGAGTAGGGGATGTGTTGTCAGAAGCAAGAAATCTATCTGTTCCTGATGTATTTTCCTCTGGTTCTGATTAATCCATTCAAAGTTTTAAAATGAAATGGAACAAGTGTTGACGAGGACAATGAGACTTGTGTTTGCATCATTGAGGTTACCTAATTAGATATTTGCTTTCTTTTATTTTTTGCAGCTGCATACTCCTGTGACACCTGAGGAGTTAGAGTCATCATCTTTTACACTCTAGAGTCACAATTACTCTCCCTACAAAATGCTGTAGCCTAATTCCAGTTAATTTATTCCTGTAATTTTTATGCTTTTGTTGTAACCAACGAGCCTTATGTACTCCCGGTCTCCCCCTTTTAATTTTTATTAATCCTGTTTGTTTTTCACTTAGTGAATACAATATGTATCATAGATGGAAAGCTTGCTATCTTTAACAACACATTATGTCTAGTCTATCTCTACTAAAAAGGAGGAGGATATCCTGCAGTATGCATACCTATCAGAATCAAAATTGTGGAGGCACAGTGAAGATGAGCTCGAAGACCTCATATAGATTGTATGGATGATGATCAGTTTCTTTAAGAATGTTCAAGTCCGAGGAGCCAGTTCCTTTATTATTGTTTTCTCCATTTAATTATTAGTGACTCTTATTAACTTAATTTTGCTGTTTTGGTTGAAAAGGCACATGATAACTATGCTAGTACTATATATTACTATCATCTTGTGTTTGTTGCACGGGGAGAGCGCAGAGTTTTTGACTGCATGAGAATGGATGGAGCCTCATTGCTTTAAAACTTTGAAAAGTGTTTTCATAACAATTGAATGGGGTTTCCCCTGATAATTTTATTGTATTTGATATTAGAATATTCTACGAAGGTTTTTTTTTTCCCCTCAACTGTTCCCTGTCTGCGGATTCTGTGTCTTTGTGCATGCTAAGACTAGAAACAGCAGACATTTGGTTTTGCCCTCTTTTGGAATTTGGACAGATTCATGTCACGTATTTTCCAACCGTAATTTTGTATGGATATATAGTACTTTTTTAAATCTATCCCAATGTCTAGGTGCACATTACAACAGATTGTCTGGGTCTATTAGATCCCATTCTTAATGATGACCAGAGTGCAACTCGACAGTCAAGAAGATCTACTGTTCAAGGAGTTGGAGAACAATTAAAGAGAAGAGAGTAGTCACTGATCATTGAGGTGTAAGGTGAGTTGCTAGAAAAAGGAACTTTCCAAAGAACATTATGGACGAGCTTAATTTTTATTTTCACTTCATCTACTTGTTGTAAGCTAGAATGGCATGTTTCAACTGCAAGTAAAAAGCATTTGAAAAACACAAGGCTACGGTTTCAAGTTGACTGCACTTTTCTCTACCCCCACCCACATTTTTTCAAAAACCACATTTACCCTTCTTGAATATTCTAAATGGGAAATGGTGTATGTAGCGAGTTCTTTCTCACAATGATGTCACGACATGGCATCCGTGTATTGTAGCAAAAGCTCTAATTTAAATCCAACGACTCAAGTATTCCATGAATGGAACATCTAACAGTAGAAATGCATTCGCGATACCTTCGTGGATTTGTTGTTCGTGACAAATAGAAATGCTCATTCCAAAAGAGGAATGCTATACGACACGACATTCTTAGCACAAGAATCTGCTGGACACCTTCATCAACGAGTGGTTATCTCTTTTTATGGTGCTAGCTTATAATATTTTTAAATAAAACATGAATCTAGTTATTATATAAACATCAGAGAAGAGAAAATGTGGTATTTAGCTTTGTGTGGTGAAACACTGTGTTGCCGGCACATATTTCACATTTGACGGTCAATGGTGATCAGCGACTCACTGCATGCTACAGTGATATGGAGAAAAATGTTTGTTATTTCTCATAAACAAACATCTGCTAGACTAGATCGATCATTTGGAGTAAAATCCATATTAAAGGAGAACTCAAATGCACTCAAAACATTACAAACAACTAATTCGTCCAATTTTGACGACTATTTGTATCGTGCACTTTAGCTTTTTCCATTCCAAAATCATGAAAGCTCAAATTTAATTTATCCTATTACTATCTATTAAAGTGACATCTTATTTTCTGCTTCTCTACATGTATTCCCCTCCGTCCTTCATCTTAGTCAACATAATTCATCCTCGCCACACACTCTCTCTCTACTTTACCTTGTCATTTGAACAGAACGACATTGTAAATAATTCATCAAGGAAAATTCACATTTGAGTGTTATTGAAGTTCTGGATCTGAGTTTTCTGAAAATATTTTTTGTTATGGACGACTTAGTCTGACCTCTTCAATTTTTTTAATAAAATCAAATAAATAAAAATATTTCAAAGAGACAAAAGAAAAATAGTGTGCCCTCGTGAGCTTAACTCAGTTGGTATGGACAATGCATAATATATATAATACGAGAGCAGGACAGCACAGCAATTTCAAGGCCCAAAACTAAAACATAAGAAACCGTCTGAGCCGGTTTACCAGTATCCAGAAAACATGATGAGTTGATGACGACCACTTGATTGAAACGTAATCAATCTATGTATCTTCTTTATCCACAACCGCGGGGTAATCTTATTCAATCTATCTTAACAAAATAACGAGATAGACACACAATTTACAAGAACCACAAACACACTCTTAACATTAACATGGCGTTGGCTTCTGCAACAGCCACAGTCTCCTCCTTTGCCGCCTTGAGACTTTCAACACCGTCTTCTTCCCGTGTCTCTCTCAGTTCAGTTAAATTACCTTTCTCAAACAATGTCAATTCCCTCAAACTCAATTGGTCTAGTAGCATTTCCGCTCCAATTCTTAGCCAAAACCATTCCATGGTTACTACTTCTCCTCGCTCTCTCACTATCGTATCTGCTAAAGGCTACAAATTGAAAACCCACAAGGTTCTATCCTCTTTCAAATCCACTTCAATTTTAACTATGTATCATTGTTTTAATTGAATTTCATTTTTCACAGGCATCAGCAAAACGATTTAGGGTTACTGGTGCCGGAAAAATTGTGCGTAGGAGAGCCGGAAAGCAACATTTGCTCTACAAAAAGAATAAAAAGAGGAAATTGAGACTCTCTAAAATGGTTTGTTTAATCTTTGCTCATTAGTTATATTAGATTATTATCATCATTCTTCATTGGATTGTTAATTTAAACCTATTCATTGCTTACAACTGTATTCAGTATTTGTTTACTTTTTGGTGCGTTATTTGGAAAATGAACTACTTTCACAGCGAAGTATATTAGTCTCATACCTTTTTGGTGACTTTTTCTTGGGGCTGGGTTGTGAGATTACTGGAAGAGGGTGATTTTTAGGAAATGGGAATGGATGGAACATAAATTTTGTTTCCCTGCCTTCTCTCGATTTTTCATGTGTCATGAGGATAAAGCAAAGTTTATGAAACTAAAACACTTCATTGTGCACCAAACAAAATATCTACAATGTGTGGTGTAGTTAATATACATTATGTAGCTCAAGTAGGTAACATATATTGCTTTCCGATTTCCATGTCCATATAGGATGATGCCCTTAAAACCGTTTTGATATTATGCATCAAGTATGAGTAGAGATGTCTTACAACAAACTCGAAAAGAGTTTGCCTTTACCTGCCTATCTTATGAATTATCAACTTATCACACGATTGAGTTTGGTCCTTAATCTTTTTTTTCTCTCTTGATGATTTTTTATTTTGTGTGATTCTACTATTAAAATTAAACCAAATACCAAGTTTTCATCGCTCAATAGCGGATATTGTTAATTAGTAAGTTGGCTAACTAGGACATAAGTCATGTTGTTTGTTAATAAGAGGGGAGCCTTAGAGAGTGACCTATCTTGTCAAATGGAAGGAGTAGGGGGCTTTAGGAATTTGGGAGGGTGGCCTCAAATCTCTGCTGTTTGTTTGGATTCAAGGGAATTGTTACTTATTTTCTATGTTAACATTTCAGTTGCTATCGTTGTCCTTGAATGATCTATATTGTAGATACTCTAAATTAGCTATGAAATCATGGGTTTGAACTGGATATGCGTAAAAAGCAGTCTTATTATGACACTTGTATTCAGATCATATCATTTAAATAAAAAAATTGTGAATTAGGACTTGTCTGCAAATCTTAAGAAAATGCCTTGATGGGTGTATTCCAAGTTGCTCTTTTCAATTTTTATTTAATAATCTTAAGAAAAACATCCACAATTTTCTGTTCTACTGTCCGCAAATATTTATTGCTGAAATTTATCTGCAAATTTATGTGAAGTGATAAATTACAACCTTCTATGGAATGTGAGGACCAAAATAAAGTCAGGACCAAAATAAAGTCTTTGTACTTGATAAATTGATTGAAATTATCAATGGAACTGAATTGTAGTGGTGTTTAAGTTGATTCTTTTGTGAGACACAAATTGAATATTACTCACAGTATAGAATTCTATCACTTAGAAGGAATTTCATCTCATCTTGACTTTTGTACTTATACCAAACCCACATCCATCTTGACAACACTTGGATTCCTAGAACTAGAATGATATTTGATATACTGTGGAGAAGCTCAAGTGTCTGGCTTGGATTCACCTGAAATGTGGCATTTTGGTTGAAGTTATTTTTACCGAACATTTTCTGATTCTGTTTTGAAATACACACCAACATATAAGTTAGTTATGGAATCAATTTTTTCATCTCTAACTTTTGTTTATTGTCGTACACAGATTCAAGTCAACAGAAGTGACTATGACAATGTAATTGGAGCTTTGCCATATCTGAAAGTAAACAGAAAAGCTACCTAAATGTTGTGTTTGCAAATCTGAATTATGAATCTAGCATGGTCCTGTCTAAGGATTTGTGAAGTCTCCAATATGCTTTTACACCATTTGAAAGTTGTTTTATTTTACAAATGAATTGAGGTAGTTTTTGCCACTTGAAATAACAGTGACTCGTGAAAATGTTGTCCTTCGTGTATTATGTAATAACAATTATATTTACTTCATTTCCATTTCTACAATTCACATTTACCATCTTCCTATTTAGCATTACATATGTCTTTGTGGTAAATCAATTTTTTTCCTTATGGACTTTTTGTTGTAAATCATGTGGTCATCATAATCTTATGAACTTTATTTTTTCGTATGAACTTTTTGTGGTGAACCATGTGGTCGTTGTAATCTATTTCGTTAGGTGATTTTATTAAAAAATAATCATTGACACTACTGAATAAATAAAATCACGAGTAACTAAATAATTCTGTTATATATGTTACATAAACTAAATAATCCCAGCTGCTACTCTGAAACACATGGAGAGTACACAGTGAAGTCTGGATACCGTATAGTTATGAGAGACATTATTCCATCGATTCAAATCTCATGTGTCGGGTCGGGTGACTGGAATAGCCTATAGAAAATAAATGCTCCACGCAAGGTGCGCAACTTGGTATGGCGTATTTGTCGGGGATGTGTGCTGACGCGTGTTAAGCTAGCTCAAAGACACATCCAATGTCTCTTACATTGTCCTTGGTGTGAAGATGAAGTTGAGGATGCTTGACATGTTTTTGCTGGATGTAATATGGTCAAGGAAAGTTGGTTCCTTGTTGGTTCATCGATCACTATATTGTTTCAGATTGGGCGAGTTCATAATTGCATCAATGAAAGTCTAGATATGGCGGAGAGTGGCATCTCTAGCATGACAGGTTTGGGCGGCGCGTAATGATTTGGTGTGGAGCGATGTTCAGGCATCGCGACCAACATTGAATGACAAGCATTAAGTAATTGGCAGCAGTAGAATGCAGCGGAGATTGTTCCTAGTTCTTGAAGGAGTACAACTCCCGTCAATAGATCTGAAGTGCGGTGGGTGAAGTCTGTCATAGGATGGTTGAAGTGCAATGTTGATGCAACATTCCATGACTATACAAATCTTACATGTGTTGGGTGATGTGTGCGAAATGAGGTTGGAGAATTCTTCCTGGTTCAAACCTCCTGGACTACCTCTCAAATGACTGTTCTTGAAGGAGAAGCCATGACACTTATGGAAGACATCTGTTTATCTATTAATAAAGGATGGACGCATGTGATTTTAGAGATAGATTCATTTAATTTGGCCGATTATATTTCATCATGCAGATAAGGAACCTTCAAATTTAATGTTATAGTTTCATCTATTATTTCTATATTATCTTTACATTATAACTTCAAGGTGAAATGTACTTGACGACAAATGAACATGGTTGTTCGTAAGTTTGACAGGGTGACCTGTTCTTGGTCTAGTCACCATTTTTATTCTTTTGAGATTTATCATTTTTTTATTGGACTTTTCTTAATTAACGATTCCACTTAAGTTGCTTTCAGTAAAAAAAAAAACTAAATAATTTTTTAAAACTAACTACTAACGTTTGCCAATAAAAAAACTAAATAATTGTATGATATAATTTGTAATTTGCCAATAACAAATTAGCCTAGCAAGAATATCATATTTAATTTTTTTAAAAAATTAATATTCATAATTTTGTAAATTTTATTAATTATTTTTTATATATAATTATTCTAATTTTAAAAGGTTTTAATTTTTTATATTATCTCAATTACAGTATTACCCTTGTGACAAAATCATACGTGTTTTTGACTAAAATCATACAAAATTTTTAAAATTAAGTTATCAACTATTATAATCATAAAAAATAAAATAAAAAACAGTGTTAATTAAGAATCCTTAAAAGCTGATTCCTTGCAGAAAGAAAAAGAAGGAATGAGAATGAGCCCACAAATATCCATTGAATATACAGGACAGGTGTCTGCCAACACACGCACAAGACAGCAGTAAAATATTTCGTGATGGGACCCATTCATGCTTTTCCTTTCAATTAATTTCTTACGCGTTCGCTTTCATAACACATTAACATTAACATTAACCCTTCTCCTTCGCCCTCTTTCTTCTCATTACGTCCTTTTCCGTTAGGGTTTTGCGTTCTGTTATTCCTTCGATTTCTTCTCCGTTGACTCTAAATTTTGATGGTTCGATTTATGGGTTCTAAGAATCCCCGTTCTGAATGGGAATCGTCTTCTGCTACTTCCTCCATTTCGCCTAAATTTGAGATCGAGGATCCCATTCAAGATCAACATGCTCCTCTCAACAAGCGTCACAAAGTTCGTCATCTCTCTCTAAACATATTATATTCTTTCAATTATTTTTATGAGTCGTAATTGATTCTAGACTTCTAAAATTGGTTTTCAATTTTGATATGTTTGAATCTTCGAGTTGAATTTACTTTGCAATTTAGAATTTTTTTATTTTTTATTCAACACATAAATTTTGTAGAATCAGTTCATTCAAAATCATATTTTTCAGCTAAACACGCACTTAATAATGTTTACTTTTATTTTGGGACTTCTTTTTCTCATTATGGTTTTGCGTTTTGTTTAGGCTACAAATGATATACTTAATGAGCCAAGCCCTTTGGGTTTAAGTCTCAGGAAGAGCCCTTCGCTCTTAGATTTGATACAAATGACGCTTTGTCAAGAAAATTCGGTTAATGCAAATACCACAAATGATAATTTGAACTCTAAAGCGAACAAGGACGGTCGGGCTTCAGTTGAAAAGCTGAAGGCTTCAAATTTTCCAGCTACACATTTAAAAATTGGTTCATGGGAGGTACGTTCGAGATTCTGCGTGTGGTTGTGTTTTGGGAAATTTAAGTTTTTCTATGAATTTAAGTCATGTCAATGTTGTCTTTATTGCAGTATAAATCAAAATATGAAGGCGACTTAGTGGCTAAGTGTTACTTTGCCAAACAGAAGCTTGTTTGGGAAGTTCTTGAGGGTGAGCTGAAAAGTAAAATAGAAATTCAATGGTCCGACATCAGTCAACTTAAAGCCAATTGTCCTGATGATGGACCTAGCACATTGACCTTAGTGGTAATTTAATTCTCTAAACACACACGTAATTATGCGTGGATAATTGTCCCGTGTTCAATGATTTATGAATGATATTGTGAATTGCAGGTTGCCAGACAGCCGCTTTTCTTCCGGGAGACTAATCCTCAACCTAGAAAGCACACATTGTGGCAATCAACGACAGATTTTACTGGTGGACAGGCCAGCATACATAGGTATATTCTTTTTACAGCTGTCCTCTGATATGTGGATGTTTGCTCAACTATCATCCATTCATAATCATATAGATTTAAATGTACATTAATTTTGTTGGTTTGTCATAAACTGAGTAGGAGAATCAGCATTTGACCCCTATGTAAAATATTAGAGATTGATTTTCAAATGGGATATTGAGAGAATGTTGTCAAATAACAGCAATATAACTTGTTGAAATCGTTGAGGAGGAGTGGTCAGGTTTTAATTTGCTTATAGTATCTGTGGAATTTAGGCGACTCCTTTTTTGTACACAAGCATTTCTGAATTATTCTATTAAGATTTATTTGGTCAAGTTTATTATATTTTACTTTGCAATTGTTTGGCATTGTATGTTTATGTCCTATTCCATCTTGTTTGGCTCTTGTTCAGTTACATTTATGTCCGATTCCATTTGTTTAGTGTAGAGAAACATATTTCGAAAGTGACGTGTTGCTATCTGCTTTGCTCTTCCTAGAAAAAATTGGGTCAAAATTTGTTTTCGAAGAAATTATTAATAGAAAAATTTGGGTCAATATTTGTTTTCGAAGAAATTATCAGGATTTGATTTTAGCAGTGTCATTTCTTTCCATGAATTTTTTGCTTCTGCCTTGATTTGAAGTAAAATAGCTGCTGGATTTAATTGATAATACTTTTAATGCGGTGCAAGCATGATTATCAAAGAGTTTCTAATAAAATTCAAAGGTACTAGGCCAAATTTACTCATTTATGTTTAAATGGTTGTTTGTCACATGATTATTTGCGTATTTGGTAGAAATCTTCAAAATAGTTTTTGCAATACAATGATTTGGAGAGATCCCTAACTCAAAAGCAAACAAACTATTTGTTGCTAACTAGCTGAGTTTAGTCTTTTTAAGGTTCATTAATTGCATGTTTAATTTTAGAGTCATCAGTAACATTAAAACGGAATAGCTATCTCAGTTTAGTCTTTTTAGATTCATAGAAGAGATTTGATCTTTTTATTTATAGTTTAATAGGGTTATGGTCGTTCAAATGAATCATATTGTTGTATGATACATTCTTCCCTGCTGCTGGTTGTATCATTAATTAGCTTGCGTATTGTGATTATCAAGTTTTTAGTGATTGAAAGCAGACACATTTCTAATATTTGTATGTTTTATGTCCTGTTCCATCTTGTTTGGGAACTCCATTTTGTGATTTTATAACTTCTAGGCGGCATGTTTTGCAATGTGAACAAGGACTGTTGATCAAGCATTATGAAAAGCTCGTCCAGTGTAACGATCGT
>Ga0315913_1006744_pt1 | contig 13866 bp, 7 predicted proteins | sample MpolsnodulesMG_FD_207736 | JGI IMG/M metagenome (GOLD analysis project Ga0315913, IMG submission 207736) | Medicago polymorpha root nodule microbial communities from Los Angeles, California, United States - small nodules | ecosystem: Host-associated > Plants > Roots > Nodule | place: USA... | reverse complement strand
TTGAGCATAGAAGTCTCTTGGAGTTGTCCTTGAGCATTGAGAAGTCTCTTACTTGTGTGTTTGAGCAACTTGTAATCTGATATTACATTTTAGTGGAACTCTCCTTGGAAGTGCAAGGGGGACATGACTACTTCCGGTTTGTGGAAGGAACTTGTATAATTGTCTGTGTTCTTTCTTTCTCTGTTCTCTTACCTTTATCCGCTGCACTAAGACTCTGAATCTGGGAACAGTTTTTCAGAACGTAAGAAAGAAAAGTTTTTGAAAACACAATTCAACCCCTCCCCCCCACCTCTTGTGGTTTTTCTCACCTTCAAAGTATAGAATAATATTAAAATTTGAAGAGTTTTCTAGGTATTATCTATTTTACGTGGGTTTAGAGGGCAAGAGATCCTAATGCATAAAGTTTAATATAGGATTGAAGCCAAAGATTAAGAAACAAATAAACATTTAGGAAATCAAAAACTATTCTACATTTTAGAAAAAAAAAAACGCATGATCTTTAATGAAGACATTTAAGTTGAGAGAGCTCACTACAAAAGTAGAAGAGACAAGAAAACAAGAACACAAAATCAAACAAAATATGTATTCTTATCCTATTAGAAAGTTTGGCAACCGTCCAAACAAGCAAGTATGCCCTTTAACTGGAAGAGATAATAACAATTAGGGGTGTAACAGTTCGCTTTGGATTGGTTTTCAGTCAAAAAAGTGTTTGAACTAATGAAATCTTTGTTGGTTCAGTTTGTTTCGGTTTTCACTCTTTTTCAAAAAAGGGAACCAAATCAAACAAATCAGTTTGGATCAGTTCGGTTGATCGGTTTATTTGAAAATACAATTATTTTTTCTTTCTTCATATTCTCACAAATCTGTATTTCATAAATACAACATACATCATACTAAAATATTTCATGGAACTTTGTATTTCATATTGTGTTTTTTCTTAGTCTCTATTTTTTAAACAACTTTTTATAACTAACCTTACTCAATATTCCATACATCCGAAATTCATTCATCCATCATTAATCAAACACAATTTTGTCAAACTCAAATATTAGTAAAATGAGATGATATTAATTTTCGGCCTAATCATAAGTGTGTGAGGAGAGATAGTGTTAGTAAAACATGGAGTGAGATTACCATCAGTCCGGTTCATCGTTTTCTTGGATCTCAAAATTAAAAACTAAGACTGACCAAACAAGGTTGGTTTAGATTGGTTCGGTTTGATTTTGAACTGAACCAGACAAGGACAAATACTTTTCCAGTTTGGTTCGGTTTCGTCGGTTTTGTCTGAACTGCTTACACCCCTAATAACAGTGTTAGTGGCAGTGCACGTGTTAGATAAAATTTAAGTCGTTGTGGCGTGAGTATTAAAACCGTGTAAATTGTAGTCGGTGACCAATAATGACAATGGTGGAGGGAGTGACGCAACCACTCATATCATATGTGGAAGGTGTAGTAAGAGAATATAAAAAGAGGTGACGATTTTCAACCACAGTGAAATGGGGCATATATGGGTAGACAACAATGTGATGCCTGACCCAGTTTGCCGGTCTAATAGGCCTACGAGTAATTGGTTCGGTTCAATCGGGTAAAGCGGTTAGAACATGTTAGAAGATCCAGTCTTAGTGGTTTGGTTTGATCAGCTTCAGATGGGTGATCCAAACCCAACAAAGCCTGCACCCGACTGACCCAATATATGTTATGTACATGTTTATTATATAATTATTTTAGTATATATAAAATCCAAGAAATGACACTGCTATTAAAACAATGTCGTATTGTTTTACTTAAATACTTCTCAGTTCTCAACACATTCTCTTAGCCACCACAAACAACCCTAGCAGCCGCCACACATATACAAACATGCATTCTATTCTTTGTTTACTTCAATCTCCTCAATTTCTTTCACTTCGATCAATTATTCAAGATATCTCTTTGCAATGAAAACCTCTATATTAATCACCTTCCCTCTTCACGGACAACAACACAACTCAGGATTTCACAACAGAGAGAGCCTGAGAAAGAACTCATCGCAAACGAACATGGAAGGAGGATACCTTCACGCAATCAACTGATTTGGAATGATTCATGAGATTTTTGCTCTCACGTTCTTCTTCGTTTTCCACGTGATCTGTTTACTTTCTTTACTTCCCTTCTTTGATTGGTATTGGGATTTTTGATCGGGAAGTTCATGGGTTTGTAACTTTTATGGGTTTTTGTTTTAGTATTTATTGTGAATATTTTGTCATTAATTTGATGGGTTTTCAATTCTAGTATTTTTTTTCCATCAATCCTTCTTCCTTGTAATTATGTGTAATTTTTGAATTGGAACTTGAACCAACTGATTCAGCCCGTCCGACACAATTGACAAACTGCAACCAAAACTGATCAAACCAATGACACCAAATGGACGGAGATGGGTGAGATTTTCACACCCGTCAGATGACTCAGTTTGGGATTTTGATATTGAATTCCGTCTGATGCCCACCCCCTAAGGGCACATAAGCACAACATGTTTTCAACCCAAGAAAGTTTATCCACAAGGAAGTTAGAATACTCCAACCAGTTAATACAAAATCAATGAAAAGTCTTTACAAAAACAAAAACAAACACCATATATGGTTCAAAGAAGTTTTTAGAGTTAAACTGAACGGATTCTGATGAATCAATAATTAAAACTTTATTTGGAATGAAATATGTGTCTATTAACTCATATTCTTTTAAATGAAATATAAAAAAGTCTTGAGACATTTTTTTTTCTTTTGGTAAGAAACACAAATGGCTATTTGTTTTAGATTTTTTTTTATTTTTTTTATGTTCTCATTATGATTGAGCTATTATCCAAAATTATTTTTTGAAAAATTCTTGTGTTCTTAATTGAAATAGCTATTGTTTATCTTTTAAACAAAATTATCTTTAATAGAAGAGAGAGAAAAGCAAAATTTATCTTTAATTGAAATAGCCATTTTTTCGATTATATTAATGAATTTTTTTTTATCTTTATTGAACAAGTTAAAATAGAATTTTTAAATTATCACTGCAAGCAACATAAAGTGTCCCAAGAAGAAGCTCTAGAGTTTAATACATAATACACTTAACCAACGCCTAAACAATCAAAAGAATGCTGCCACTGACCAACATGCATTCATTTCAACTTAAATGCCTTGCCAATATTTTTTTTTTGGATAAATAGCTAAAGAAATGTAATAAAATAAAATTTATTTTAAGTGTTATGATAACAATTTTAATTTTTAACTAAGCTCATTTGCATATACTTAACTTAAGAGATTAAAACCGTAAAAAATATATCATTGAAGTAACTAATTACAAAATAAACCCTTTTGTGCTAGTTAAATATATATTATTGAAGTAACTAATGAAAAAATATATTATTTATGTCAAACATGATCTATATCAAACTCGATTTTTAAAGAATCTAAAACAAACATATCATACTCTTTCATTTACTAATATTTTTTAACTTTAATTTCCTAAATATTTTCAAAACACATTATCTAATTCAACATTTTTACCAAATTTATTATTCAAAGAGAGTAATTTTGGTAACAAATTTAGTTTTATAATTGAAACTCCATATACATCAAATGTAATAAATACTTCTCTTAATACACATAAATTTTTATTATGATAGTCAAAATGATAATATAAGAAAAGAAAAAGGAGAGAGAGAGAGAGAAAGTCATTATCATAGTTTTAGCTATAGCTTCTGAGTATCCAAAACTAACAGAAATTCTTTCTACCTTGTCTCTCTCGCCTTCTCTCAATTTTCTCACATTCACACAAACCAAACCCATCGCACTCTTTTTCTCTTCTCTCATAAAAACAAAACAAAACCCTATAATTTCTATTCACACACACTCTTTCATTTTTCATCTTCGCGTGTGGCGGTTATTAAAACGACGACGTTCCGTGTCGTATCGTTTCGTTTCGTTTCTCTCTTAGGGTTAATTTTCCCTTTCTTTCTTCTTATGCTTCTTCGTTAACCCTAGTTAACGAATAAGTACTTTTTTCACAAACGTGCTTTTCTTCTAGGGTTGGTGCTTGCTCGTTCTTTAGGGCTTTTCAATTTCAATTTTTTACTGATATGAATGGGTTAGTGATAGATTGAATTTCATAGTGAAATTGGTGCGATTTTGCGGTGAAGAGAGGTGTTTTTTTTTTGTTTTTTTTGTTGAATTTGATCATGTACCGTGTTAGTTATGGATAGAAGTGAACCTTCGTTAGTTCCAGAATGGTTGAGAAGTGCTGGAAGTGTTGTTGGTGCTGGCAATTCAGCCCAACATTTTGCATCTTCGTCTAGTCACGCCGGTAATTTTGATTCTGATTCGACGCTCTTTTTATAATCAATTGCATGTTTTTAATGCTTTAGCTTGATTTGAATGAATTGTAATGTTGTGTTAAAGTGTTGTTTTGTCGATTGCTGTTCCGGGAAAGCCGGGTTTGTTTAAATTCCGTTGCACAATCTGTTGTGCTGCGTCACTAATGATTTGTTCAAATTTCGCTATGCCATAGTGCTACAGCGAGATATGATATATGACAGAACATTATGGCGGTGTTTGGTTTTTCCATTTAGCCGACTCCACTTAGTGGGATAAGACTTGGATGTTCTTGTTAAGTGTTGTCAATTGTGGTTCTTGGAGATTTGGGTTTGTTTTAATTCCACCGCCGCAATCTGTTGCGCCACTATTTGATAACATTTTTTGTACTACATAAAGTATCGGGGAACTTCTAATGATTTGTTCAAAATCACCACTGAGTTGTTATTTAACAATACTTGTCGTATTCTCTCCTTTTAGAATTTTGACCGTGCAATCTGATGCACCGTTATTTGATAACATTTTGTACTAAATAGCGTATCAGGGAACTTTTAATGATTTGTTCAAAATTTGATATGTTACGTGGCTACAACCACCACTAAGTCGCTATTTAACAATACTTGTCGCATTCTGTCCTTATAGAATTTTGTTCCTTTTCGAGCATTTGTATGTATATGAGAAAAGCCGGTGTACACGTGTTATGCGATTTTTATGAAAAAGGGGGAAACTAATTAATGAACATCTTTGTGTTGTTTTGTAGATTCTCATTCGCCATCTGCAGCCAATAACAATAGGAACAGATCTTCTAAGAATACAAGTGATTTTGATAGCTCGCGTTCTGTATTTCTTGATCGAACATCGTCGGCAAGTTCTAGGAGGGGTTCTATCAATGGTTCTGCTAAGCATGCTTACAGCAGTTTCAACAGAAATCACCGTGACAAGGACCGTGATAGAGAGAAAGATAGATCCAATTTTGGAGACCATTGGGATCGTGATGGGTCTGACCCGTTGGCCAACCTTTTTTCTGGAAGGATAGAGAGAGATACATTGCGGCGTTCTCATTCAATGGTTTCCAGGAAACAAGGTGAGACTTTACCTCGTAGAGTTGCAGCTGACACTAAATCAGGCGGAAGCAGCAATCACAACAATGGAAATGGCGCACTTTCTGTGGGTAGTGTTGGTAGTAGCATTCAGAAAGCTGTCTTTGACAAGGATTTTCCATCACTAGGGGCTGAAGAGAAGCAGGGAATAGCTGAAATTGGGCGGGTTTCATCCCCTGGTTTGGGTGCCACTGCTAGTCAAAGTTTACCTGTTGGCAGTTCCGCTTTGATTGGAGGGGAGGGGTGGACATCTGCACTTGCAGAGGTACCTTCGGTAATTGGAAGCAGTAGTGCTGGATCATCGTCAGCACAACAAACTATTGCTGCAACTTCTGGATCTGTATCATCTAGTACCGCAGCTGGTCTTAATATGGCCGAGGCATTAGCACAGGCTCCATCTCGAGCTCGTTCAACTCCCCAGGTAGTTAATCTTGTTGCCTGTGTCACCAGTGTTTTTATTCACATTCATTTAATTCGTTTAATTACAATGATTTTGAATGTCCATTATCAATTAATTATGCCTGAATCAACTGTAGGTGTCTGTTAAAACACAAAGGCTTGAGGAACTGGCTATCAAGCAGTCAAGACAATTGATTCCAGTAACACCATCCATGCCTAAGGCTTTGGTAAGAGAATTGTGCTGTAAAACATTTTTTATAGGTTGTCCATTGCAATTTGCAAACTTTATTCTTGTACACGTGAATTTGATTTCTTAAAACTTATATCATTGTGTACCTTATCTCTTAATTGTCTCTCCTTCTAGTGAATCTTATGTCTGTTACTGTTAATTTTATTATTACTAGCCTGTCCTGTTATTTAGTGAATCTTATGTCTGTGTTACTGTTAATTTTGTTATCACTAGCCTGTCCTGTTATACTTGATGTTAGGTTTATACTATAGGCCCTTTCCTTTTTTTTGTATTTTTTTTTTTTTTTTTGCGTTGGAGTGCTATTTATGTTAAAAGAAGTTAGTTGTAGTTGTAAATCCGACTCAAGTAGTTAACACTTTGACTTTAAAACTTCTGTGAATGGCTGTGAATACATTTGATAGTTGAAGGTATGGTGTTTTGTGGTACACCGGTTGTGAGGATCAAGAGGGGTTGCAAGATATATATTGGGGTTAACAGTCATTTTGGTCCCTAAATGTGAGGTGTTGTCATTATAGTTCCTGAATGTATCAAAATTGCAAGCACATCTTCTAGTGTCTCCCTAGTTAGTTGTCTTGGTCTTCAAATGTGTTTTTCGTTGGTCAATTTAGTCCATAATATTACAATTTACAAACAAAAGAGACACTTAGGGATGTATTTACTATTTCGATACATTAAGGGACTATAATGACAGTGCGTCACACATTCAGGAACTAAACTGACTGTTTACCCTATATGTTTGTTATAAGTTTTTATGACATTAATATTATTTTCCGTATATTATGTCTTTTCAATTATTGTTTTTGCCTATTTAATAATTATGTTTTAAGCCATATATTCCCATAGTGTGTCGATTTAAATGACTGAGGCTTGAGCACCGGTGTTGTTGAATATCAGCCACGGTGGATATTGGGGGCGGGATTTCAACTGTTCGCCACACAAAGGTGGTGGTGTGGCAATTTTTGTTTGGCAGGGCCATGGCGTCATGAAGGGATCAGACATGGCAGTGTGGTAGAAAAGGCCGAAAAAATTGGGGAAAATCTTAAACCAAGGGTTGGGTGTGTCACCATACCCGAACCCAGTCCCAAAATGGGTTAAAATACCAAACCCTAAAAAATACAACTACTTGGTTCTCAGTCTGGTGTAACTGGTTGGACATGATATTGTACAAATTCATCTCTTTTCCATGTCTTTATTTGAATATTGTTAGTTATTAGTCTTGCCTTTGAAATTCATACTGGAAACCATGCTTAACTTGCTGATGTGATTCAAGTTTTTAATTATGTATTTTTTTCTTTATATGCTATCCACAAATTAATGATGATAATGGTGTGTTTATGGAAGCTACAACAAGTATTTTATTAGTTATCATCTTTCCTCCTCCTACCTCCCTCTGTAATGGGTACATGTATTGGAAGCTACAGATTTTTAGGAACATTTATTTGAGGTATTTTTAATTTGCTTTGTGAAGCCATAGTCTTTCTATCCTCACTGTAGTTTGAAGTGATATTGGTCGCGTTAGCAATTTGAGTTCATTAGTATAGTTAAAGCTTGCTATTTGCCTGCATTAGAAGTGTGATTAATTAGACAATTGGATGATTTTGCTTTTTATTTCATTTCCATTTGTCCTTTTCAAGGTTTGGTTATATAGGCTGTATTCAATTCTATGAATCTTATTATGATTAGTATCATTTAATGTTTTCTTATCATTGTGATATTTGGATGCTCCTTGTTTGCTGACCCAATATTAACAAGCATCTTACTTTACAAATACTTGAGACCCAAATTTGAAAATATATTTTGTAATACTATTTGCTTCAATCTAGTGCTGGTGGTACTGGTCTACCATGTGAACCTGAGAATTTCTCCACTTATGTAGTAATGACTACTTATCTCTCCAACATTGGTTATTACATGCTGAGGACTCATAAGTTGGGAAGATGAGGTTGCTTGGAATAGGAATCTGTTATGATATGATTTTTCAATTGCGTCGGAAAACCTATTTATTTTTCATGTGATGGGGCTAATATTATTGCGGTAATTTTTCAAATAAAATTGTTAAACATACAGGATCACATTTCTAGGTGCAAGCATCTGTTTTATGGTCAACTATGTCAAGGGAACCTGATATGTGTTGCCTCCTTTTGTTTTTAGTATTTTGATAGACACTATTTAAAATCTGGCATTTGTTCCGCTGCGTTTATCATATGTTCATTTTTGTGATCTCCTAACTTTGCTCATCCAAGCTTACTTTGGTCACCACCAGTGGGTTTGTGGTTGTGGATGTCTCGATTACTTGTGAAGTTATTATGTCTGTGGAGGACACTTAATTTGATGTTGCAAACCGTGTTATGATATGTTTGCAGGTTTTTGATCTTAATGTTATCAAAAGAGATTTTAAGGGTATTCTGATTTATTTGTGCATTTATGAGAGGAGATTGATATTGTTTGATTCATGTAATCAATCCCAAGTAGTGAAAAGACTTTCGCTGCTATTATGTTCTAGTTGTTTCCATGTCTGTCTATATTGGAAAACTGTAGAGGAATTAGGATTTGTGCAAAGGCTATATTTGTTTTAAATCTTCAAAGATAGTGAAATTGAATTCTATCTTGGTGTTTTAGCATAAAATCTATTTCTTGGCTGTATTCGATACAAAATTACACTTTCTTTTCTTTTAAATTTTTGGTGACTTATGTTAGTTTCCTTGTCAGGCTCTTAATTCTTCTGAGAAATCAAAGCCAAAAACCGCTGTCAGAAATGCTGAGATGAATGTAGCTACCAAGAGTGCGCTACAGCAACCCTCTGCATTGCACATTGCTAGTCAGTCTGTTCGCCTTGTAAATGCCAAAGTTGATGTTCCAAAGACATCTGGGAAGTTTACTGATCTTAAATCAGTGGTGTGGGAAAATGGTGCTTCCCCTACTTCCAAGGATGTTTCAAATCCAACAAATTATGCTAATAGTAAATCGGCAAATCAAAATTCTGTTGCTTCAGCAGCTGCTCCTACACCAGTGAGGAACCCCAGTAACCTAAACTCTCCGAGAGAGCGGAAGCCAGCTTCTTTGGATTTGAAATTAGGCTCTACTTTGGATAAGAAACAATCCATTTCTCAAGTGAAGAGCCGGAATGATTTCTTCAATCTGCTTAAGAACAAAACAGCGACGAACTCGTCTACCGTTTTTCCAGATTCTGGCCAGATAGTTTCATCTCCTACATTGGAAAAATCTGGTGAAGTAAACAGGGAATCAGTTATGCCTTCTGCAAGTCCGCAATCTGTTGGCAATGGGGCTGAACCGACTAGCAATGGCAATGCTCATGCCCATGAAGAGCTTTGCAGAATTTCTGATGATGATGAGAAAAATTCCAGAGCTACGGTTTATCCAGATGAGGAAGAAGCTGCATTTCTTCGTTCTCTTGGCTGGGAGGAAAATTCAGACGAGGATGAAGGCCTTACTGAAGAGGAGATCAATGCTTTTTATCAAGAGGTGGTAATCTCTTAACTTGATTCACTTTTATGTTGATTGAGGATTTGAGATCAATAAAATTAAAACTTGGTTAATTCTGTTATGCATTGATACATTATATTATGTGAATTCCATATGAATGACTTTTCTTTCCCTGCTAAATTACATTTTGATGCAACTTGCTGTTATTTGATTTGGATGATATTGGATGTTTCAATTCCTATTTGGCCAAAACAACATTGTTAAAGCTTGTTATCGGATATGGTTGGTCTACTTACTCTTTATTGTCATTTGTTTTCCAGTGCAAGAAATTGGATCCCTCCACACTCAAGCTATGCATTGAGGGTATGCAGCCACAGCTGTCCAAGTTGTTTGATTCTTGTGCATCTAACTTGCGTGGAGCATCTGCTGAGTTGAACTCTTCTGATCCCAGATCTGAAGCTTGATGTGCTGTTTTTCAATCATAGATAGATCCAAGTTTCAATTTTTGATGTCTGAGGGCTAGTTCCATTCCTTTTGTTCTGAAAGAAAGGCGATGATTTTAGGGGTTAAATATGTAGGTGGGTTTTGAATGGAACACCATACATTTGCAAATATTGCAATAAGTTACAGGTGCTTCAATCCTGCCTGCTTAACAGGGTAAATTCTTTTCTATTTGCCTTTTTTTTAGGTCAAAAGTTATTGGGCCGGTAGGTAGGGGCTGTTTTCTCTGCCGTGGTAGGGTGCCGGGAAATTGCATCTTTTGGGGTAATTTGATCGATTTATTTTCTTTCAAGAGGGTTTTTATTCTACATGATAAAGTTTATGTTTTTGGCCAATTTTAACCAAAAAAAAAAGGAAAATTAAAAGTGAACTTTTAGTTTTAGAACATGTTGATATCATTTAATATTCATTTATGTTTGTACTTTTTTTTGGGGTAAATCCCGGTTCATTGTTCTCGTATCACTGTCCGAACTCCAAAAACATGGTTGATATCGAGATACAGAATTGAAGTTCAAATAACATGATTGCTATCGAGGAACATAATGAAGTTCATTAACAAACTGTTCTTGTTGATATGTTCTACGACTGAGTTGCTCACGTGACTCAGAATAGCATGCGACTAGCTACATAATAGCACAATAATTTCTAAACGCGCCCAACATTAGCTTTTGGAAGGGTCCTTCAGGTAGTGTATTTTGGCTGATATGTACTACCTGAAGAAAGAACCCTTTTGGAAGTGTATTTTGGGACCCTATGGGAATATAGGGGTGGATTGAGAAACCATCAAATCGTACCACTGGTCACAATTTTGGCTGTTTGTCGGTTGGATTTGGTTGGGTGTGGGCTCAAAAATTTGCAGTTCAGCCCAAACATCGAAGAGCTATTTGTAGCCCAAGTTATTATGTGGGACCTTCGGGTTGGTTGAATTGCGGAGAGAAAATTGCTCCTCACTATATTTTTGCTCCCAAGCACTGTGAAAATACCAAAATATCCTGGTGACCGTTAACTGATGCTGGTTAATGGCGTAGGAACCGATGACAGTTAACTGTCTTCGGAGGGTATTTTTGCGGTGCTTGAAAGTGTCTTACAAAGTCAGCGACTAATTCAGTAGTTTACTAAAAAATCAATTCTGAAATTAAAAATTAAAAATTATGATAACTTTAAGTAGATAAATTCATAAGGTAATATCAATTCTACATGAAAGCAACCAAACATATTAATCCATTTTGCACCTCTAGAATCAATTTTGGTCTATCTAGAAGTGAAACCAAACATGCACAGTTGATAAAAATGTGCTATTTTTGAGTGAATTGATTATGTAAAGTGAGTTAAAGATAAATGATTTATATTTGGATACCTCAGTCTACATTCAAGGGTCATGCTAAGGAAACAAAAATAAAATATGTAAATGAACATCTTTTTACACATTTAAAAATTAACCACACAACTTTTAAGATATTTTTACTATATTTGATACCAAAGATAATTTGTAATGTGGTTTTCAATTAGCTTGATGTCGCAGATTCTACGAGTATTGTATCCTCATGAAGATTTTATCAGATTTAGAAATTACTCCCTCCGTCCTAAATTGTATGACGTTTTAAGCATTTCACACGTATTAAGAAATATAATTAATTTTGTGTGGGAAATAAATATTATTAGTTGTTTTACAAAATTGTCCTTAATAAATGGTATGAGAAAGATAAATTAAAGAATTGAAAGAAGAGAGAGTAATAAATAGTTAAAGATATAATAAGAAAAGTAACATTAATGTTTCATTGGTATTGTAAAGCGACAGATAATTTGACACAATTTTTTTCTCCAAAGGGACATATAATTTGGGACGGAGGGAGTATGGTAATCCGAATATCTTGGTGAGATAATGAAAACGTTTGTTTCAACTTTAAAAAAAATAATAGATTTTGTATTAAAATATGATTTCTTTTTGGAAAATCTTAAACAAATACTTAAAAATGATATATATTATAAAAAAATAGATTTTTTTTTCTTTCAAAAAATCTAAAACAAATTCACCCAATATTATTTGGTTGTGTTTTATTTTTTTGCTACTCGTGTATCAACTTTATTTAAAAGTGGCAGCATTAGGATATGTTTGGGAAGAGTTGATTCTTTTCAGTTGTGAATTGTTGCTCATATTGACTAACCCAAAATATTTGAAACTTTAAAAAATATTTTGCATATAGGTAAACAATGCTGCAATTGTAGGAGCACATAGATGGCGAGGCTTTGGTTTCCCTGTGTTATGGTATGATTCCTCCATCCTTTGTGTTTGTTGCCTCAAAAGTTTAGGATTTTTTTATGGTAGTGGTAAATACACCACATAAACTCCGACCGACAACGGCTAGGCATCAGATTCAAATTCAGGTGAAGATGTCTAGCCTAACAATTTTTTCAAAAAAAATGTCTAGGCTAACAATATCAACATTTACATTTATAGTTGAGTTACGTTTGACAAAACTTGGTAACTTTTATTTAAACTTAGATTGATAATCATTTGATATATTTTTTTTTTAAAGTATGCTAACTTTTTTTAATATACTTAAAATCAAATTTAACAAATTTCTGTTCGCATTTATTTGATGCCATGAATAACATTTGTCAAAAAAAAACATTGACCAATGTGTGAACATATTTAGATAAAACTAAGTAATTTCTTGATCATGAGTTTTGCAGGTAGATCCTAGTCGAGTTGACTGGACTTAAATATTTTCTTCATATATCGGAAGGTTGGAGGTATGAAATACTTAGGCCCCGTTTGGTTTGAGTTTATTTCAAGCTTATGAAAAATATTTTAAGTAAATAAATAAGCTTTTATTTTAATTTATAAGTTCTCACCAGCGAAAATCGTATTTTCATAAACTGTTTTTTCATAAACAACCTTTAAAACTTATAAATAATACATAAAAACTTATTTATTTACATAAGCTGTTTTATATAAGCTTTAAAATAAGCTAATCCAAACGGGCCCTTAATAGGAAACTTAATTGTTCTTTTTTTTTGGTCAATACTTTGTTCTTTTTTACTTTTGAGAAAAATGACTTTTCTTTCCTCTATTTTCGTTGATTGTTATAAAAGTACAACTTTTGTTATATATTTTATGTTAATTCATTGAAAACAAAATACTAAAAAATGATATTTGTGAAAGATGGAAAATATTTTCTAGCTGTTAACTTTGTTAAAGATTTAAAGCTAACAGAGTCAAATAAAGAGTAATGATATTTCTACAATCATTTTGTGATAACTTTTGGATAACCTTCTTTTTCTCTCTTTTAATTGATCATAAGCAATAGAGAGAGAAATAAGAAAAGAGAAAGTAAAAACACAATAAAAATTTGAGAGATTTGTCCCAAAATTATTTCAAAATAGTTTTACAAATATGATTTCTCAAAATAATAAGTCAAATGGTTCACTAATTGATTGAACATATATTCCTTCATAAAAAAAATTGATTGAACATATATGTTTTATATTGAACTTTTTTTTACTATCCAAATTGAAGATTTACTTATTCACATGTTATTTTTCCTAGATTATGCCAAGTGGACAATCTAAAGAAGTACTAAGTGATATGAATCATGGTAATGGTGTTGTAATATCTGATGAAGGTGCTGAACCTATTGTGAGATTGGTCAAGGTTTAATTCTGGTCTCTTTTTCTCTCGTGGTGAAGAGGATTCATTTTGATCAAGGTTTAATTCTCCGAAAAAATAAAATCTTTGTTTAAAAATTAGATTAAAGTTAATAAGTTTAAACTCTCTGGATAGTCATGGTTAAAATAGTTTTCGTGTAATAAGCAATGATGTTTCTTTGTGACATTG
>Ga0315913_1006742_pt1 | contig 13869 bp, 8 predicted proteins | sample MpolsnodulesMG_FD_207736 | JGI IMG/M metagenome (GOLD analysis project Ga0315913, IMG submission 207736) | Medicago polymorpha root nodule microbial communities from Los Angeles, California, United States - small nodules | ecosystem: Host-associated > Plants > Roots > Nodule | place: USA... | reverse complement strand
TTGACTGTAGATGAAATCACTAACTTGAAACAGCCAAAAAAACAAATTTTAATAACAGAAATAATTTCCAAATAATTAATCATTTTAAAAATAAAAAAAATCCATAAATAATTATTCAAGATATTGTGTGAAAAAAGGCAAGGAACTGAAAAGTATTTTACAATTAAATGCATATATGATACAATATCCTGCTAAACTCAAATTACAATCAAAATTCAGTGTTTCACTTCCAACTACAACATACAACATTCAAACAAACTCTGCATCTTTTTTCATGGAGACAATTTATTAATATCTATCTTATTACATGATTTGACTTTTAAATATAAATATTCAAGTTAACCAAGTTATATAAAGAGGTCAGCCAGCAATCATGATGGTTTCTTATGTTGTTTGGTATATCTCCCTAAAAACAAAAAATCAACAAATATACAACACAGGTTTAGTATGATAATAAGAAGACGTACAAATAAAATATACAACCCTTACATTGTATAACCCATTCAGATTATTCCAGCCAGTTGAGAGACCAGTGTCATATCCCAAAGTTCGATGATAATATGCGTCAAGCTCGTCAAAGTAATCTCTGAAGGTAAACAATCCACGTATAGGATATAGTTCTGCATTCTCAATCGCTTCCTTCAGTGCATCGGGGCCCAAATACATGAGAACCTGTGAATATGTTACAAGGTTGTCAAAGAGTAAAATTACAAACAAACATCTTCAAATGGTATGCATCAGAAATGAAATCGTATAAGCATAATTCTAACTCAAGTCTGCATTCCCATGTTTCAAACAGCCGGCTTATATCTACTAATATAAGCATCCACAATAACAAGCCATGTATTAATGAATAATAAATTTACAGGCCATCTATGATGCATAGGTACGGGTACCGGTACCGGTACGTAATATGACAAACTTTAAAAAATGAAGGTGCGGGTACGTCGGCATAAAACATCAAAAAAATGTTTTTTCAAGTGAATTACTACACTTCTATCATCATGTTGGTTGAGTTTTTTTTTTTTTTTATGCATCCCCTCTACTATTTTCATCAAAAGCAAGATAATTTTGGTTATTTTGTCAACGCCCGTACATTATTGCTGCACCAATTACGACAAAACAACTAAGTAAAAATAGGTATGGTTCGGTACTAAGTTACGAGTACCATACGCGTACCCGGTACGGGTGCGAACCCGGTACCGGTACTTCTCCATGTTTGGAGTACCCATGGGATGCAGCAGGCCATGCTTGAACAATTGAAAACATGAAGCAGGTAAAGAAGAGTAACCAACACAATTATGTATGTTACATGTATCTACGTTGTCAGTTGATATTGTACTAAGCATGTATTAAAATATGAGGATGTCTAAAGTCTAAACTCCAGAAAAATGTCCCACGTGCTTTTGCATTTTTATATTTTGGGGATTTCAGATTTTTGGGGTGGGAGTTGAGAGGAACAACTTGCGCAATCATGTCAATATCTAACCTCATTTGCATCTTTGCAATCATCAGTCTTCCCTTTTTTAGGCCATCTGACACGCCAGCATCTGCAGATAAACAAGAGAAAAATGTTAGTCATTAGAACAATATTATGAACACATAATGAGAAACCTACATAAAGGGAGGACTTGATTCCCCCCCATTAATAAAAATAAAGGAATTATTAGGTTTGGATAATGGGCCTAACTCATCTTTACAAAACTCGCTTATAAGGTGGGATGCCACTCTTTATAAACTCATTTCAAGCCTTACTTTTATTCCATGTAGGCCTTGGTTATTCCCAATACACCCTCCTCACACCCGGTGCTATGGGGCTTGGTGGCCCGATCAATCGGAGCTTTAACTCATCCTTACAAAACCAGTTTGTAAGGTGAGGGGTGCCACTCTTTATAAGCTCATTTCAGGCCATAATTTTATTTTGTGGGACTTGGCTTTTTTTTTCCAATAGGAAACAGGCGTAGAATGGTGGAACATTCATTCTGTCATATAACCATAAATCAAAAGAATGCTAAAATTAGACAATCCCATAGTATAAAAGATTTATACGGGCAACCTTAATCTTAAAACAGAAATTATTGGAACTAAGCACACAAAAACAACTTGAAAGTAGTTTGTCTCTACAAAAATGAAACTTCTACTGAAACAATGGAATCATCTGCTGATTGAAAGCATAACTACAAGGATGGTCTCAAATAGATAAATGAAAATTTATATAAGTTAAATCAAGATAGAAACATGCTAACTTTTCTTTCCCAAAACGGCGTGCAAGCTCCTCAGCCAAGGCTTGACCAGGTGGATCGCCATCAGTTGCAAGGATAATCCGGGATGCCTATCAATATAAACAGAGAGAAAAATGAGAGATGTTGAATAAAGAAGTTTTCACCGGTACATAGAAAGGAGTGGAATAACAACAAATACAGACCTGCTTTAGTTCATCTTTGCAATTCCACAGATACTGATACTTCGTGTCCTAGCTTTACAGAATTAGAATTATGACAAGAGCATCAGATTTTAACATTTAATTATTGCATAACAGATCACAGTATATTCTAGCAATGTGTAGGTGAAAATATATATATATAACATCAGCATATTGAGCATAAAAAAGACCTGTTCCAGAGGTGGCAACTCCTTTGAAGAGACTGATGGAGGTGCGCCGTCAGGAACACTAATACAATTTCGGAAGCCAGCTTCTTCCATTGCTAGCTTGTCCATTTCACCTTCAACCTAAAGTACATAGTCGATAAACTAATAAGAATAAAGCAAAACTTCAACCTTATAATTTGTAGAGCAGGCAGAATGCATACAATTATAACATCACTTTCTCCAACTATGTCATCCAATCCATAAAAGATCTTTTCAGTGTCAGCTTCCTGCAAAAATAATAATAATAATAATGATGATGAGGGGAAAAAGATGTAAAAAAAGTTATAACAGAAGATATTAAGAGTTAACAGTATCTTCCAGCATGCTAAAGTTGTAAAATAGAAATTGTGGGAAAGAATAATTGAGTGAAATTAAGACTAAAGTCTCGCATTTCAGCAAAACAGTTTGATTTTATTTCAAATGAGAACAATGGAAACAATTTACGTTTTGTGAAATTTCAGCAGAACAGTTTGATTTGATATGAAAAAGGCATTTGATAAGGTGCCAAGAAAAGACATGTGGGCTCTACATAATAAGGGGGTTCATGTTGCTTATGGCAGGGCTAAAACTAGCATTGCAATATTCAACCAAGCCGTGAAGGACTTTCCAATAAATATATGAATACACAATTAGTCAACTAAGCCCTCAACTTTTCATGGATTTAGACACACATGTTCAATAACCTTTGTCAACATAATGAAATCCTCGTAAGAGAGTTGACAGAGGAAATAAATGTGAAACTAGAATTGTGAAGAGAATCTTTTGAATCATATGGTCTTCTATCAAGTACAGATAAAATAGATATATAACTGCTGTTTATCTTCTTTTACAATAATTAAATATCATGTATTACTTTTAATGCTCAATTCAATTATGTACGGCATCAGCAATTGTTTATACCTGCCAAAACCTTTTGTTGATGTCTCTGTACTTGCAACTGATAAGCGCTCCATTACGACGATACGTGAATGCAATAACAATCTACAGAATAGATGTTGCGAAAACAATTATAACACAGGTGAGTCACTCATAAAGTAATAGAGTGTGCATAAGATATAAGATACTAGGTACATTAAGAAAATAAATATTGACATATAGCCCTTGTGCATATTTAAATTTTCAATGTATTATGTAACGTCTTTGTTAAATAGAAATTAGGGAAAATCAATACCTAATTGATCGATAAAACAACATATTTTTCAAGTGAATAATAAATGGTCGAGTTCTTATTGTTTAATATTGGCTTTTTATCAACATGTCATGTTACCAACCTCAAAATTCAAAATGAAACTTTCCATGTATCTCAAATAAAGCTTAAATTTTAGCAGTTAAGTGCACCTGATCATCATATTTTCTCTGCATGACACCATTTCTCTGCAAAGTCTCTTTCGAAATCAAGCGCTCTGAAAAATATGCGACCAGCTGAAATAGGGCAAAGGAAGTTGTATTCACTACATTGCTTGGAAATGAACAAATAAATTATCAAATTTACTACAAATAAAATTGAAACTCCACATGGTGAGTACTGAGTATAAAATATATAAAGCAAGATATACTTAAGATATCAATTTTATTCAGTAAATGCTTGTCTGAATTACTGTTTACAGTGATTAAATCACCCAAAGATTTGAGTTTGTTATTTCAGTAATGCATGTTCAGTTCCACATGTGACGAAAACAAACAGGTCATGACTAAACACAAAAGACTCTGATCAGCAAAAGAAACATAATAAAATATGATGGCTCTGCTTCCAAGACATAGAGGACGAACTTAATGAGTTAGATTGCGAGACTACATTCATGCATATTAGGCATTAACAGTCGATTTTAATTGCTTGCAAAAACAGTTGACAGATATTTCTGGAAGGAAAAGGCAATAAGTTAATTAACTGAGTTTAGAGTAGAAGTACACATCATATAGCTTAACAGGGCTAGAAGTTAAGAACTATCTGTTGCTTATTCATAGATAAAACGATACATTATTAATTTAACTGTCTACAAGTAACACTCGAAACTTCTCTTAATCAAAAGTTCATGCATATGTTATGTAACGTAGGTTTTCAAACTTTAAACCCAACTGTGAAATTCAAGATTCGTGGTCTCTTCCAAAACATCTCTTAATCAAAATTTCATGCATACATTGTGTAATGTAGGTATTCAAACTTAAAATTCAATTGTGATTTTCAATATTCTTGGTCTCATTTAAAGTTACTCAATAGTGAAACATTGGTAAACTATTCTTAAGCATGCACAAAACGCAATTTGTCAAGGGAAGAAAGAATACTTTAACCAGGAAAAAAAAATTATAAAAATGCCAGAGGAAAATAACAATTTCTACTGCTAACATTTCAATAAGAAGTTTCCATTGTTCAAAAAATCAAATACTTCTACACCATCAGTGAGGAGGAGGAGTGTTAATCCCCTTGAAAAGAAACCTTTATTTCATGTAAAAGAGTCGTGTATTTGGATATAAGAAATAAGATAAGATATTGAGAAATCGACAACATATTTTTTCATGAACAATATCTTCCCCACAGAGCAATAGCAGAGCACATCCATAGTTCGAAATTAAAAGCAGGGACAAAATTTGGTACGGCAGTAAAATCCATTACCTCATTACAAAGTGGTTCTAGTTGCAGGTCCTCCTCCTTAAGTTCTCTTTTTTTCTTAGGAGGTTTTAATTTTTTCATTGACTTAGAATATGAATTGCTATCAGCAAAGGCCTACAACAGAAGGATGAAAATTCAACCGAATAACACTGAGATTTAGCAGGCATTGTGCAAAATTGTTTTAAAAAACAAAATATCTAACCTGGGTGCTGCCTTTCCAACCACACTTTCCGCGAAAACACACCCATACAGCAGACCCCCTAAAATCAAAATTTCAGTTAATAAAACAAAGTGAAACCACGATCTGCTGACAAATAAAATTAGGTAAGTTGACGAAAAAAGGATAAGTACCCGTCTGGTGCAATGTAAATAGATAAGCTCTTTTCTATCGCGTCACCACCTTGGCACTAACAAAAAATAATATTAAAAGGTACGTACCAGAGTGAGTACAAAAAACATGTTTGAATTGCTTTGCAATGTATGAAATAGGATAGAATTGAATGCAACGAGACACGTTCTAAAAGGTTGTTTGCAATTAATAATAATAATAATAAACACACTTCAAATCAATTTTGGGACTATATTTTGACAGCATACTGAATAAATACTCCCTCAATGCCTACTAAATACCTCTAGTCCAAATTTTCAAATAAAATCTATTCCAGACCAAAAACAAGGGAGGAAAAGACATTATTCCTTATCTTTGTATCAATAAATAAACTAAAGCATACGATAATTTTTGTCTTCGTCTCAAAATTTTCAGACCAAAGCTACTTTTTTTAAAATCATTCTTGTAAAGAAAAACACAAAAAAAAACTATAAAATTGAGAACAGTTATTGTAGGAATGAGTATATACTTCATACTTCAAAACCACCAAAATATTTCGATTGAAGTTTGCAAACTTTTGAACCAACTTCATCTTGTAAACTTACAAAAAACAACCCTCCCCTTGCTTCCATTTCATAATGAGTTTGAAAGCAAAGATTGGGAGGTCTCCCTCAACAATCCAAATACAAACTATGTTGCATAGGCATGGGTAAGGTACCCGGTACGTTACGGGTACAGCAATAAAAAAAAACATGAGTTTTGTTCCATAATATAATATGAAAGAGTTAAATTTTTCAATTCACAATAAAAGTTTAAAAAGTCAAAAACTGCATTTGGTTACAACGCCAAAGAAACTCAGATACACAAATAATATTATATCAATACATAAGAAAGCCACAAGTTTCACTCGCAATGATATAATGACGAAAATTAGTACAACAAGTACCATACGCACCCCGGTACCAGGTAAGTACCTGTTACAAGTACTTCACCGTTTTACAAGTTCCAATCATATGTGACTTCCGAAGTGATTATGATAAAAGTCTAACACTGACAATGTATATGATTTAATAATTCAAAAAGCATTCAACTTCGCAAAAAATAGCAAAAAATAGAAACAGGGCAAAATTGAAAAACAAAAACCTTAGGACAAAGCAAGTGATTGTATTGACCAGGAACACAAATTCCAGTATCCATTCCAACAACTTCCAATTTCTTCTTCAAAATATCAAACTGCATCTCCACACTATTCTCTTCCAAATGAACTATCCCAAAAACAATCAAACAAAAATTCAGTAACATCATAGTAAACAATTAACGTTGTTATGTTCTAAAAACGTTACCTGGTCTAGGAACCTTAGCAGTTGAAACACCATGATACCCATTAGTTTTAAGCGGTAAAGGAGGAAACTTTGAAGCACGTTTGGAACAAAAAACAGTGAAAAAAGGTCTTTTAGGTTGAAAAAAGCGCGTTTGAAGAAAAAGTGATTTTTGGAGGTTTGAAAAAGGGGTTGAATTAGAGAGGGTTTGAGTGTTCATAGTGGAGAATAATGGAACTACAGCGTGTGGATAACGAAAACGCATGTTCTGTGATGAAACACAGAAGAAGAAGAAAATTCGTTTTTTTTTTTGGGGTTATAGTAAAGAGGGTTCCATGGAAGGGTGTGAGTGTTTGGATGAAAGGGGGAAAGGAAAGGGTTTAAGTTAAAGACAAAACCTTGAGAAAAAAGATTTATTTATTTTTTTAGAGGAAAAAGATTTATTTTTTTTTTATAAGATTTTAGGGGATTTGATATCCATCAGCACAAAATAATCTTGGAGTAAAAGTGTCATTGATTTGTTTTGTTTTTTTAAGGGAAATTCTAACATGGAGACAACTCTAAATCAATTTTATTTGGACAAACATTCATAAATGAAAAAAAAAATTAAAAGAGAAAATATTTAAATGATGTGATTAAATAATTTATCTTTTAATTTTTTCTTCATTTGTGTGTGCCTAAATAAATTTAATTTGGGTTTATGCCCATGTAAGAATTGCTCTTTTTTTAATCCAAGTGTCTTTGATTTTATTTTATTTTTGGTCTTAGATGAAGTGGTAAACCACTGAAATTAAACTCACACACAACTGTGACGTCCTGGGTTCGAACCCGGGTCATGACGTTCGGTCTTACCATTTCAGCATTTGTTAGTTGAGATAGAATTTCTAGACGTCTTTGATTTTTTTTTATGAAGGAAGTGTCTTTGATTTGTTAAAAAACTGAGATACATCATAAATATATTCAATATTTAAAAAAAAACAAGAATTTTTGTCATTCGCTTAATCATAGGACAAACTTATGTGAAAAAGTACATATTATCAGGAATACAATTTTTCATTTTCCAACGTAAAAAATAGGCAATAATCACAATAGTTCATCAATGTATTGAAATTTTAAAATAGTCTATCAATATTGACATTAACTCTTTTCATATGAGGACTATATGACTCTAACTATTTATATGGACTGATATAACAATATGTATATCGATGAACTCATATGACAATGTCAATGAAACATTTTAACGTAAGCGACTATTTTGATTAACCTAATGCATAACCAAATACTATTTTAAAATTTTGATACATTGATAGATTATTGTGATTATTCGTTTCACATTCAAAAATCAAAATGACTATTACCCCCATAAAATATAGTTCTCTCTAGAACAGTTCTATATTATCATATATTGTTATGTCCAACTTTATATTGTTTTGTCCGATACTTTTTATTTTTGAATCAAACGCACCCGAAGATTGACTTCTAAAAGAAAGTTAATTACTTTGAGAGTGAGAATGCATTATCAACATAAATTATTTTTACATTCAAGTCCAATATAAATAAAAAATGTTGTATTATGTTTAAAGGATAGGAGGAATATTTGTGCGGTCACAACCCTAAATATAAATAATTTGAGTACACTCACACAAATTCAAAAAGGATAAAATATAAAAGAATTTAATAATGATTATTTTAAAAATAATGATATGTACTGTTATTTTATTTTTGTCAAGTAGCCTAATAGCTAGAATTCTCATTTTTTAATGTAAATAAATGGGGTGTCCGGAGCTTAAACCTCAGACAATGCATGTCCCTATCAACTGAGCTATGCTTACAGGGACGATATATACAGTTATTATGTGTGTTTAAATTTTCGTTTTTTTTAGGAATGTTTAAATTTTATTTATTTAATGTTGTGAACATAAGAGTATTTCTCTAAAAAAAAGTATTTCTTAAAAGAATGGTTACAAATTAGAATTACATGGCAAGGTAATTGGTTCCTATTAGATAATGAATTTTTTTTAATTAAGGTTGCGATTAGATAATGATGATGTAAACTTATATATTATTATATTGAATATTGGTGGTGCATAGCCATTAAACTCTTAGTTTAATCCATTAAATTTATACGGTGGTTAACACATGATCAGAATGCTACATAGTCTGAGCTTCTAAATCGAAGTATGACCCTGTAAATTATAAAATATTGAATCAAGAATTTTCTGATTATATTGCAAAAGATTCGTCACAACGGAGAGATTTATTGTATATTGGTAACAATTTCCCCGGCTAACATCTCCTTCTATTTTGGAAATGGGAAGCATATTGTTTTTCTGAAGGGATCAATGATATGGGAAATGTCCTTGGAAGGATTTATATCCGTTGTTATGCAGGAAGAAACTGGTTAGTCGGACTGCATTTGCTGCTGTCTCGGGTTGAGCCAGATCCGAAACACAGACTCATGGAGAAAGATTCGCGGTTGAGTTAAAATTTCCAGTCAAATCTTGTTATAAGTGCTCAATTCAAGTTCCAATCAACAAGAATAGTGGGGACAGTAATATGAAACTATACATGACACTTCTGTAATCTACATGACCAAAAATATACATGACACTAATGTTAGTTCCAAGTGGTGGGAATTTAATCCAGCCAAAGAGACTCTCATCAAACATGATTGATTTCTGAAAACACTTGTTCAAGCACTTTGATAAAATGGTGAGAGCTTATTTTGGCCAAAGAGACTAATCTACCACAAGGCAGCTAATCACTATTCAATTGAATCCTCCCAGGAAAAGACATCCAAATTTAGTCTCCGACGACTCTTTGAATGTGATTGTGATGATTGCTTTCTGGAAGAGAATACCTGATTATTTAAAAGAAAACAAATCAACTTTAACTAAAATGATAATAAGATTAACATATCCAATGTTTTCCTTAAAGGAATAATGAATCAAACTACTCTCTAGCTAAAAGGCTGATCTGATACATAATTCAGCTCAAAAGTGGTCTTTCAATGCTAATTATACAACAACAATGAACTAACCTATTCCAAACAGAAAGCTCACTAATCACACATAATTTACACTGAAAGCGCACCATGCAATAAACAAATACAAGATTGAGTGTGTTTGGAAATATGGTTAAGAGAGCTTAACATGCGGTGAGTGTAAAGCTACTAGTTGTAGCTGCTTTTGGTTAGACGTTAGGCCAAACCGTGAAAACCGATGGTTCCAAACACACCATAATATCTACTAACAAGTTAAAAATAAACAGAAATATGTCATCTGTTATTTGGTCCTTAACGATGACTTTAGTTTTGGAACCTTGAAGTTGGAAGAGAACAGTTTGGGAGTCTCAGTGGCGGGAATAATTGGGCTTCCTTTCCTCTTCAAGCTTCTTTTCTCCTGGGCAACAATAACATTCATGGAAGGGAAAACAAATAAAATCATAAGTAAGAAACACGTTAATTTTAAAGTTATAAAAAAAAAAAAAAAATATCTTAGTGAATATTCATAGGAGGAAGGAACGGGAAATGGTAATGAAGAGTATCATTATCAACTACTAGAATATAAGATAGCATTGAAGCTATTTCCAGATGGTCAATATAATGCAACTCACTAATTCGGGAATAGGCATAACTGACTATAACTATATCAGCCTGGCAAGTGAATGTGAAATGCATTGAAAAAAAAAACAGAATTTACCCCACAAGTAACAAGCACGTGTTTATAAGCATAACAAGTTTCAAATGAAAAGTATAAATAACGACAAAACATACAGCATATAGATTTTAATTTAATCTTAATAAAATATAGTACAAATCTTAATCTTAAATAATAAACAAAAATAAATTGATGTGTTCAAAGTGAGTAATATTCATTGTAAACAAACAAACAAAGCATTTAATACAGGGAGCCCCGTGTTCGTTAGACTAAACACACAAGGTTTATGTCAAGACTACAACAGCTTGCTCTTGTGAAATTTCATCTCGAACAGAATCCTGAGAAGAGAATCATTTAAGACATACAGTACGGAAGATAAGCAGATAGCAAAAGAACGGGAGATGAGATACCTTTTCTGAGAAATTTGTGGATGTGGAAGCATGTTCATCAGGAGTACACGTGTCTTTTTCTTTTTTCAAGGTGTTGTTTCTTCTACTCCTGCTACTCTCGCCTTTTCCAGAGTCACTAGTACTCGACGTGCAACGATTTAAAAAGGGTTTAACTTGACTGCTCTTCAACTTTCTTAAAGATTCCAATTCCGCTGAGAGTCCTGATATTTCCTTGTTTAATCTTTTTGTTTCCGCATCCATATCAGCCACTTTACTTTCTAACTCTGATATTCTACTGTCCTTTTTAGTATTTTCAGACTGCATTTCCTCCATGCTAGAAACAAGTATGTTTATCTTCTCATTTGCCTTTTCTACTTCTTCTTGTTTACTTCTCAATTTCTTAGTGTGGTCAGTCTCCATTTTATTAAATTGATTCCACACAAAATTCTTTTCTTGCAAGAGTGCTAATAACTCAGAATCTTTTTCTGCAACAAGCTTCTCACATTCAGCTTTTACCCTGCTCAGTTCATCTTTGGTTTCATCAGGACACTTTTCTTTCTCTGCAATTTTGGAAGAAGATTTCTTCTTCCCACTACTTGAGGTTCCTTTCTTCCTCTTGCCAGTATCCTTCAATTCCGTTCCTTGGTCCTGTTATAGAGCGACTTCTCAGCATAATTACTAATAGTAATGACTAATAAAAGGGCTAATACATATCAGAAAACATACTTCTCCATTCAAGGATTTTTGAGAAAGGTAATCAAACCCGGCTTTAAAATCCTCCAAATCATCCTTTGTACTCTCTGCAATCAAAAAGATAAATGAATATAACCAAAAAATCTAGTTATAACAAAATCAACTCAACCAATAGTTTAAAAGCTGAAAAGAAAAACGCTGAAAGAAACTGTGTAGCAAACTATCAGTGATCCTTGTCTGTGGGGATAGAATTGAGGAGCTTCTAAAAACGGTTCAAACAATAAGGTATTTCACCACCAAAGCCAACTCTTACAGTTATGTAGTTACTAACATTAGCGAAATTCAAATATCTAGAAGTGTGTTTTAACAGTCAGTGGTATGTCTTGAATATAAGACCTATCAGCGACCATTCCAAGATTGATAGGATAATTTCACTTTCTAAGCTAAGTTGAAGCACTGACACAGACACGGAGATTGGACACTGTCACTCCGACAGCGATAATAATGTGACATAATTGAATGTAATCATAAGTGTCCAACACATGACACGCCTTCTATCGTATGTGTAGGCACTACAGAGAAGCTAAGTCTTAGTGTAACTGGATACATAAATCTATCTCAAAACATTTAAAATAACAAAAAAATAATCACTTCCAACAAGAATAACAACAAGGACTATGAGCAATACAAATATTCAAACACATTTAACCTATGAAGCATGGATACGGACACGGGCACCGACACCACTAATAATTTGAGAAAATCACATAATTCAATGTAATTATATGTGTCGGGGGAGTGTTTGTGCTTCATTCATTGCATTGAACAATATGAAAATGGCAGTTTCGTAATCAAAAGCAAAACCAATAAGTAACATAGCATCAAATTAAGAATCTAACACCAAGAACAAAAACAACAAAACAATTTCATCTTAAAAACATAAAAACACAAACTTTATTTTCTGTAACGCAAAATCAAAGAGACCCATCAAAAAACAACCCATTTAAAAACCAAACAATTAATCAAAAACATGAAAGAAAAAGGAACATACCCAAAACCCATTTCAAAATAGAAGATTCTCTATGCTTAGAACCCATCATCAAATCAGCCTTAGCTTCTTCAAGCAACCGTTTCTTCTCTTCAAACATCAAAAACGTCTTCATCTACAACACAATTTCAAAAACCCATTAAAAAAAACCATTCTTTTTTCAAAAAAAAAAAAAAATTTAGAAACCCTAAAAGTGAAATTAATCAATTTACCTGAGAAATTTGATCCTTATAACGTTTAATATCAGAAGCCCAACGTTGATTCTGCAATTTCAAGCGATCTTGTAGAAAGTTCTGTTGATCAGCGAATGATTGAAGCTGCTTTTCCTGATTCTTCATCATCTGAACCAAAGTGCTGAATATTTTTTCCCAATTTCCACGCTCTACAGATTCTACGGCGTTTGAAGGTTTTGGTTTTTTGGATTTACGCATCGCGTGATGCAGAATAGGAGAAGAAAATGAATAAGCGATTTTGTAATTCAGAAGAACTGAAGAAGAAGCAGTGAAAATTTCAACGGTCGACTTTTGGCGTTTTAAGTGAGAAACTTTCGAAATTAAAAGTGCTTTTTTTTTCTCTTTCCTTTTTTTTGTTTTTACTCGACAAATAAGCATGTTTCGAAAAGTTTATTTGCTTATAATGAAATGAAATGTCTTTTTTTTTTTTTTTTAACAAACTAAAATTGAACTTATACTAGACTTTTGACCCGTGATGCACGGGTCTTCTCGACTATAATAGAGACCAATAAATAATCTTTAACTCGTAAGATCATGGGTCGATTAATAAACACAAATTAGATTATTAGAGATACAATGTTACAATCAAATGATGATAAAAAAAATTATAAAGAAAAAAGATAAAAAGAATACAAAATTATATTGTTGCAAGGTTCAATTTTATTTACAACTTTTATAGTTAAACATCAAAAATTAATGCAATTCATGGTTCCTAACAAATTATTTAGGGTAACCGAGTTTGCATAGAAACTAGGGTATTCTCTTTGTAAACGAATTAAATAAGTGTATAACAACTTGTAAAAAAAAATAATCTACGAAAACAATAGGTTAAATTGTTGCGGACCTAATAAAATTAATAAATAATAAGGATAAGGATTAAGATATCTATTAAATTTTTGCTTTGAAAAATATTCACGGTTATTAGAGAGAGAAATGAAAA
>Ga0315913_1006741_pt1 | contig 13871 bp, 7 predicted proteins | sample MpolsnodulesMG_FD_207736 | JGI IMG/M metagenome (GOLD analysis project Ga0315913, IMG submission 207736) | Medicago polymorpha root nodule microbial communities from Los Angeles, California, United States - small nodules | ecosystem: Host-associated > Plants > Roots > Nodule | place: USA... | reverse complement strand
CCCACCCCCCCCCCCCCAAAAAAAAAAAACTCTTAAAAATAGATTCGATAGAAGAAATTATAACTATAGGGGCTTTGAAAAAGGAAAGAAAGTAAACCGGCAAGGAGGACAGGACAGACTTCAGTAGAATCAGACGCCACCATAAGGTAGAAATTTATTATGCCATGACGACAAACGAGCCTCAATACGGTCCACAACTGGTTTCCAAAAACTCAACTTTCTCAAATCACCACCAATGGGCAGCCCCAAGTAGACAAAAGGAATAGATCCACGTCGGCAATTCATCACTGATGCCGCCTCCATCAACCAAGAATCAGGTATATTCACCCCGTCAGCATACTCTTGTGGAAATAAACCTTTAAGCCTGACACCTTTTCAAACAACAACAAAACCACCCTCATGGAGCGCACATTTAACCCGCTTTTTTCACCAATAATAAGAGTAAACATTCTTTAATAAAATTAATAGTAAAAATAACTAATAAACTAACTACTGTATTTTTTAAGGGTCTTATTAGCGAGTGTCTCTAAAACACTCTTTAATAAAATTAATAGTAAAAATAACTAATAAACTAACTATTGTATCTTTTAAGGGTCTTATTAACGAGTGTCTCTAAAACACTCTTTAAAAAAATCAAATATTTCAATTCCTAACGTATTGATTACGCATATTTTCTTAAAAGATTATCATTTAAAAATCTTAAAGAGTGTCTTTGTCAACATTTCCCATTTTTTAATGTGTTAAAATATCAAAACGATTAATAATAAAATATGTAGAGTACTATCATTAGTGTTTTGAACTCTTGTTTTAATCTTTGGTCTATTCTCTTTGGTACACTTTGTGTTGAAGGGATTGCTTCTTGGTGTTGATATATCCCATTTTAATTTCTTAAAAAAAAAATGTTGGGAGGTTTCAAGTTTTCTTTTTGATAACTGGTTTGTTTTTGTTAGGGAAAAAAAGTACTGCAGGAGTAAGTGAAAGAGTAATTCACTGATTCAGTAACTCAACAAAAAAAAATTGGTGATTTTATTCTCAAAGTTTCCAAGTGGAAAAGGCCAAGGTGGAAGACCTTTTTAGGTCTCCTACCATAGGAGACTAGATTTTTTTATTTTTTTGCAAAAAGGATGTAAACCATTAGATGCATTAAAAAGATTTTGAATGGTTGAGATTTACAAGTTACTTGACCCACTAAAATTCTATTTTTTAAACACATATATTGATTTTAAAAAATCCAATTGATTTTGGAATTTAACTAAGGGTGTTTTTCGCAATGTTGGAAAAATTGAAAAAAAATCCCAGCATGCTTATACGCCTTTGATTAATTCTGATTTAGTTTTAATGATAAAACTATAAAATTACTAGCGAATAGACGAGAAACAATATTTTTTTTTTATGAAAATTTAATTTTGATTAAAAGCAAAAATATATGTTTTTTGCTTTCAAATTATAACAAATCAAAATAACCATGATTATCTATTTCAATGACACCAATAATATAACAAAAAAATATATTCTAAATTCGTATTTTTTTAATGACACCGCAAGAACAATCTTTATTATATAAAAAATTATTTAAGAGTATAATTGGAATAATGAAAAGTAAGTATATATACTCATCTAGTTTGTTGCACTTTTTAAAGGATAAAGGAAAAAAAAACTGGACATATATATACTCATATCGTGTTTGTTATTTTTTTTAATATTTGAATTCATTCTTATCTATTTGTTACATTCGTAATTTGTACTGAAAATTGAGGGCGTTTTTGTAAAGAGAAAAAGTCAGCCTAAAAAAGCCGAAAGGAGTTATTTTCTTTATATATAGTATAGATAAATAAAAATAATATTAGTAATTACATATTATTGTATTTTTTTAAAGAATATTATGGTATTTTTAAATAGGTTCATTTTAGTTCTTTTAAAAATATTCTTTAATTTTAAGTCCCTATAAAATTTTCAATCACTAAATTTGGTGTCTATTTTTAATTCAATTCATGTGTAATATTTGTATTTTTTTAACAAAATTGTGTAGAATATTGGCTAAATTGCTATTTTCGTCCCTTGACTATTTAATTAGTATCGCTTTGGTCGCATGATTAAAATTTGTTCCATTTTGTTATTTTAAGTTTATCTCTGATACACATTTTGGTCATTTATGTTAGTTTTAATTAAAAAACGTTAAAGTTTAATAAAAAAATGTTAACTGTTGTACACATGTCATTATGACATTGGCTCTAAAAACATTTATTATATTTTTTCCTCATCTTCATTAAAACCTTCATCAGATTCATCAATTAAATTCTGAAACAAAAACTAAAAAAACTTTTAAGAGCATATATAAGAGCATAGTTTAGAACATATATAAAAACGTATTTGTGTGGTTTTTTTTTTTAAAGGGTATGTCTAGTTTGTTATTATGTCGGTGTCGGTATGATATACACATAGTAAACAAAAACACAAAATTAAATAATTTTATAAAAAAATTATTAACTTAAATTATGTTAACTCTAATAAATTAGACGATAATTATTCAAACAAAAAATATCAGAAATCATTTAAAAAATAAAATGATATGTTTTATGGATAAGAGCAAAGTAATATAATGGGTATGGAATTATTTATATATTTTTTTTACCTTCTATACTAGGTAAATAATGCGCTATCACCTACAAAAACAAATTATTTAAATTGTAAATTTTTTTTTTTGAGTCTCTCGAAGACCTAATATGGTCTCCCACCTTAAACAACACCTCCTACTTCTCCCTGTTTTAGAGCAATGAATGCAAAGCAAGTATTTACTCCAAATGGTAGAAGCAATATTTAATACGCAGAAGACGGTAGGTAGAAGTAACAACTTCATGTGTCAGATTTTTCAATCTTGAATTGAAACCATTAACTACGTTCACCATTGGTTCGTAGTCCCATTAAATCCTTTCTTCAATAGTTGCACCTAAATTCATGAAAAGAATATCAAAATTCAATTCAAACACCACGCCATAAGTAATAATCAACCATAAAGTCAAATATCAAGAATTTTTAGTAGAATTTTGTTTTTTCTTTTTCCTCTATTTTACTTTTATGGCACCTTGACCTTATTTTTTGTTCACAAAATCAAATTACGTCATGTCGTTTTGGACTTTCTCTCTCATAACCACCACCATTGCATTTAACTGACAATACCAGCTCAGACTTTCAGACACAGTGGCAATTCCGTAGTTTCCTCTTCTTCCCGTGTCGTTTCTTAATTCATTCTACTCCTTACAACTTTCTCACTCACAAAACTTTCAACTAAAAGTTCATAGCCTTTTTCTTTTCTTTTCTTTTCCCTCTATCAACTAACCAACGTTACTCCGTCGCATCTCCGCCGTGCTCCGCCTCTCCTCCGCCGCACACGACGGCGATTTTCTAAACTAACTTATTTTTTCTTCTGATTCCATGTGATTTCCATTTTCATACTTTGCATCCCTAACAGTACGTTGCCTCATCTGACGGATGGGTTGCGTGCTTGGTACGCCGGCCAGTGACGGAGACAGAGATCAACGCCGTCAACGAAGAACTCAGCAGCGTAACGGTTCTTCTGAAGTAAATAATAATGTCGTTAGAGTTCGGGAGAGGCCAAAAAATCGACATACCGGAGATTTTCCGGTGAATCTCCCGGCGCTGGAGCGCCGGAAGCCTATGCTCGATCCGCTATCAGTGAACCAACAAGGTTGGCCGTCTTGGTTGATGGCTGTCGCCGGTGAAGCCATCGGAGATTGGACTCCTCGTCGCGCCAACTCGTTTGAAAAACTTGCTAAGGTGAAATGATACATTTTTTTTTGTTTAGTTAAAAAAAAAAAAGGATCTTTTTGAATCGGTGGTGATTTGTTTGTTTGATTTGTTCAGATTGGGCAAGGGACATATAGTAATGTGTATAAAGCAAAAGACTTGGTTACTGGAAAGATAGTAGCATTGAAGAAAGTGAGATTTGATAATTTGGAGCCAGAGAGTGTGAAGTTTATGGCAAGAGAGATACTTGTTTTGAGGAAACTTGATCATCCAAATGTTGTAAAGCTTGAAGGATTGGTTACTTCTAGAATGTCATGTAGTCTTTATTTGGTATTTGAATATATGGAACATGATCTTGCTGGCCTTTCTGCTGGTCAAGGTGTTAAGTTCACTGAACCTCAGGTACTATAATTTTAACCTCATTTTGGTACGCTTAAGTTATATAATTAATTGTTTTTGTCTCCTTTTATTGGTTTTTATTACATAAAGTTTTTTCATTTGGTTTGCATTAATTTTGTTAGTAGTAGAGTTTAGGCTTTTGATCTTGCTCCTAGTTCTTTCTAGGGGAAGTTGGGACCTCTTTTTACTATTCTAACCATATTTAGCTTTCCATTTATTTCATTATATTCATATATCAATATTGTCCAAACTTCTTATATCATATCCGGCTTAAAAATATCCTTGTATGGTATGCGATATTTTTCAATTACACATTCTCTCTGATGCTACTGCTTTGAATTTCTTTTATATTATTTCTGCAGAAAGTGAGTTTATTACCCAAAATTGGGAATGTTTTTGCTTTCAGCCCTTATATGGAAATAATTTGACTTAAGTAAAGTGCTATATTTCAAACAATATTAATACTTTGTGCGTGTTGAGAAGCCTAGTAGATTATTTGGATGTTTTTTTAGGGTAGATTATTTGGTTGTTATGAAAACGTTTTTTCATTTTTAGTCAACCCCTACTTCAAATGGAAAACAGAGTTTGCACATAATATAGGAAGGGTGACTTTACATGTTATACAACTGCAATTAATTGTTAATCTTAAATCAAATCATACAAGGTTTATTTCATCCAAAAATTAACCACGAGGCTTATTCATGGAGATTTTCACATTTAGTAATTTCCGGAGTCTTGTGAAGCAGCTCTGCTTTTTCAATTATCAGTTAGACTAGATGGAAGAAAGACTTGGTCATGTTATGATAAAATGTTGAAAGAAAACACATACTGAAAGGCTAAATTGTCTCTCAGTATTTTCTCTATGACAGGTCAAATGCTTTATGAAGCAATTACTTTCTGGTCTTGAGCATTGCCACAGTCGAGGCGTACTGCATCGTGATATCAAGGGTTCCAATCTACTTATTGATAATGAAGGAATCCTAAAAATTGCAGATTTTGGGCTAGCAACTTTCTATAATCCTAATAAAAAACAGAGCATGACAAGCAGAGTTGTGACACTTTGGTATCGACCCCCTGAGCTTCTTCTTGGAGCTACATTTTATGGTGTAGGTATTGACCTTTGGAGTGCCGGTTGCATTTTGGCAGAGCTGCTTGCTGGGAAGCCAATCATGCCTGGCCGAACAGAGGTATTGCTCTTCATCTTGTTTATCAATCCTAATTGGGATGCTTTTGATCTATTGTCAAATATTTCGAGTAATTGACGCGGTAGATTGCTTGTGGTTCATCTTGTTCCTTAAGCAATCTTGCTTTTGAGGTCTTGTGTAAAAGCAACATTTTTTTTTCCTGACCATTTAATTGGAAAATTCTCTTCGACGCCAATCAAGTTGGGTAAGGCAGGGGCTTGTTATTGACTAAAATAAACAAAACATGTTAAAAAGAGATAGATTAAAAAGAAATAACAGAAAACAAGAACCATTTTGTCAGGGCAGTTGCTATGATACTTAGTTTCTTCTGTCACAAATATTTTTGGTTTGCAGTTTAACCTTCCCAAATTTCCTTTATCTGCAATAAGATGTCTTCTATTTTTGCTCTTGAAATGCGTATTTTCAGGATGATGTATGACTGACTTTTGCGTTGCTTGGGGCTAGGTTGAACAACTGCACAAAATTTTTAAGTTGTGTGGATCTCCAGCTGAAGAATATTGGCGGAAGCATAAATTGCCAAATGCTACAATCTTTAAGCCGCAACAGCCATATAAACGTTGTATCTCAGAAACATTCAAGGATTTTCCTCCATCATCACTACCTCTAATTGACAGTCTTCTTGCAATAGAACCCGATCGCCGTGGAACTGCCTCAGCTGCCCTAAATCATGAAGTAAGTGATCCCTGTGGATTAACCTTATATTTGAAAACTTAGATGTAATATATTTCACATCTGTTTTCTATTTGCAGTTTTTTACCACTGAGCCCTATGCTTGTGAACCGTCAAGTTTGCCAAAGTATCCTCCTAGCAAAGAATTGGATGTTAAAATGAGAGATGAAGAAGCTAGAAGGTCGTCTTATTCTTTTTTCGTGTTTAACTTCTTGACTCACTCATCACTCTGTCTATTTGCTCAGATATTTTTTCATTTCATTCTCAGGCAAAAGGCACTAAATGGAAAAGCTAATGCAGTCGATGGTGCCAAAAGAGTCAGAGCACGTGAGCGTGGTCGAGCCATTCCCGCCCCAGAAGCCAATGCAGAGATCCAAACAAACTTAGATGTAAGTCAAACATATAGTTATATTTGTCTGTTACTTATACTGTAACTTATACACATACTTGACACTTAATTTTTATTTAATGTGCCGCGTATGTACACAATTTGGCTGCAGTTCATTTTAATTTTAAATTTCTGTTCCTTCAACCAAAGTTCTAGCATGTCACATACTTTTGTGAATAATGAATGTCTTTGACCTTATATGCATCTACCGACATACACTCATGACTAATTTAAGTACCTTTTCATGAAATCTCACTATTTGGTATTTAATATTTATAAATCATAATGTCACCTGGAACTTGAGACCTAGATTCTTCAGCATTTGTTTACTTGGGATTCTCTGATCATGTCTACCCTGACATGTAAAATATTATTTTTGTGATTGGTTTTTTGTTTTCTTCTGATTTAAAGACATTGAACTTTGTGAGAAATTTTGTTTGACTTGATGATGCTCTCATGGTGAATCGAGCTTTCCACTAAAATAGTGTCTTATATTATGCCTTGATTGAGCAAACATTACATGTGTATCTCACTGAATTTCAGAGGTGGAGAGTTGTGACCCATGGAAATGCAAAAAGCAAGAGTGAGAAATTTCCACCACCTCATCAAGATGGAGCTGTTGGATATCCACAAGATGAATCAAGTAAAGGACCTGTTTCATTTGGTGCCCAGGACACATCCTTTAGTTCAGGGATATTCAATGTAAAACCATCTGGACCTACTAGAAGCCATGATGGTACTGGACTTCACAAAGGTACAAAAACTAAAAAAGAAGAGTCTCAGATGGCTTCATCATGGAAATTTATGCGTCCATTTAAGCCATCAACTATTGGACTTTCAATGGATTTATTATTTAGGAGCAAATAATCAGTTTCTCCTATAATGAGATAAAGAATGATTTAGGCCTTGATACATCTTTTTGGCATGGTTTTCAATTTTTTTTCCTTGTGTTTCTCATATTTTTTGGTATTTCGTTTGCATAAAGTTGTTGTATAATCATCTACAACGGGGATCCATATATTTGTATATCTTAGGATCAATCAAATCCACTGCTGTACAGTTTTTGGGAGCACTAATTCGTTATGACCTTGGAAATGTTCTTCCATTTAGCAAGAAAATGTTTATTTTTTTAAGTGCTCACACGTCTAATGTTTCATTTTTTATCGGTTATTTCCCCACTAAAACCTTTGGTAGCCTTGAGGAAAAGGACAAAATTATATGCAGTTTCACAAGTCTTGTCTGTTGAACCAAATCATAAAATTTGTATTATTTTCTTAAATGTGATCATGCTTATACTTCGTTCTAATAATTCTTCGTTTTCAACGCTCTGTTTCATACACATATGTTTCTATTGAAAGCTTCATACCCCTAATTTGAAACTGTGCACCCATCATCCATGATGATAGTCCTCATTTCCGATCACAGGAGTCTTGGTGATTATCTCAGACCAGTCTTGTGAATAGTGTATTATGGTGGCATTTCACATGGAAAGGTATAAAACCTATTCACCATGGGAAAGTTTATTTTAGCCATTAGATTAATTTGAGAACACAATCTTATCATATTCTTCCAACATTAGATTATTTCTTTTACACCTTCCACCACCCTTCTCTCTCCTTCCTCCCCACCACCGCCAACATCCTCCCCAGTCCCACCACCACCACCAACATCAAACAACCTGTAATATCCCCAATCATATATCTGAATATCCCTAATTCCATTAGCAACACTATCAACCGCCTTCTCCGACGCGGATTTCGATGAAGTGGCAGCAGCAGCTATACCTTCCCACCTCTCTTTGCAGCGGCGCCAGCCTTGTTCTGAGCAGCTTTTTTCTTGCTGGCTTCAGAAACCATCTTCAATCCCTAATATCTATAAAATCTAGTGAAGTGGAACGTGAGAAGAAGTTACAGATCTGCTGGTGGTGGGGAGGAAGGAGAGAGAAGGGTGGTGGAAGGAGTAAAATAAATAATCCAGTGTTTGAAGAGTATGATAAGATTGTGTTCTCAAATTAATCTAATGACTAAAATAAATTTTCCATGGTGGGAAGGTTTTATACCTTCCCATGTGAAATGCCACCGTGTATTATAGTATGTTTTAGGAATCGTAGAACAAGACCTTCTCCATTTTCACATGTCTTTGAATGACGCCCTGCAACTTGTAGTTTGTTAATTTGAAAGGACTAGTTTGACAGTAGCTGTTATAATTCATGGATTAATTAGCTAGTAATTGATATGATTTATGAACTAATTTACTAATAAGTGATATAATTAGGGGAGTAATTTAAATAAAAGTAAATTAGATACAAGTTAAGCATAAGGACCAAACTGCTAGGCATATTTCAAAATCGGTATCTTTTTTGTCAATTCACAAATCCGACCCCTATATTTTCGAGGGAAAGTTGGTGATTTACTCTTTTAGTGACTGTAAAGTGTAGAACACATGGCTAGAGGATTTTTATGTAAAGAAGTTTGAAAAAAATAAGGACTTTTACCCCCTGTAATTTGAGAGAATTTCGGTTTATCCCTCTGTCATATCATCGAGATTTCAGTTTATCTCCTGCCATATCATCGATTTTGTACAGTTAAAATTCATGAAGGCCCACAACCAAAAATCTTCAAATTACAGGGTTGAAATCTAAACAATTTTTTTTACAAGAGGTATACCAGAAATCACTAATATTTAGGGGTAAACATATATTAACCCAAAAAATAATACTCTTTCCATCCCACGTTAAAACTACATAAGAAGTTGGAAGTTGGAAATCATACTCTTTTTGGGACAATTTTTGCTGTCAAATATGACACCAATTCTAAAGTAAATTAATGTAGATATTTGCCTATTCCAAACTAAACTTAAGATTCCCCAAATAACAAAACTAGTAAAACTCAAATATGATCCATCATGTTCAAAACAAAACCAGTAAGATATGCAAGGGATGCATATTCTAAACAAAAATGATTCAACATGTTCACAACAAACCAAGTAAAATCCAGTCAGCAATTCTAGATGCAACATGTCAATAAGTAGAGTTTTTGCATTTTTTCAGTCTTTAAAGCTAAACCAATCCTCCGAACCTACCCATATTTCACTGGCAGTAGTCGATGTAGCATTTAAAGCAATCCCCCAACTAACAGTGAAATGTACCAACACATCATCTAGCGATTGAATCAAAATTAATGTCCTAAATTAAAAAACTCAATTACAATCTCAGCGTCACAAGTTTCTACAAGATCCTATCTTTGTTGCATTATTTAGTCTTCTCTCACATATGAACATGTAATTAATCTCAACTGGTTGTGCATAAAACTCATATCTCACTACTACTTTTAAAAGCAAATATTAGAGTAACATACTTTTGTGAGTAGTATTGACAATTAAGATAAAGAAAACAACTTAAAGGTAACTTAAATAGATAAAAGAGAAAAAAAGGGATGATGGACCAAAAAATTATTATTTGATGGTGAGGAAAAAACTTGCATATGCAATGGTTCAAGTTAGAAACTGGAAAAGTTTTTTGGATGATTTTTTGATCCCTATAGTTTATAGTTTTTTGTTTTTGTTTTTATCATTATAATTATGTTTTGTTTTGTTTTTCGTCCCTACCACATGGCACTCACTTGGATGATGAAATGGCATTGATGACATCGCAACTTAGGCTTTGTTTGCTAGTTGGGTTTTGGAGGGGAGGAGAGGGAAAAGAAAGGCTTATGGAGATGTAAACCCTTGTTTGAGAGTTTTAAAAAAACAGGGAAACGTTTTGGGGGGTTTTGAAGGGCTTCATTTGTCTAATTTTAAAGTTCCCCAAATTTGGAGGTTTTGGGGGGTTAAACATACAAACTAACAATTTTGTTCTCATAATAATTTAAAATTCAAATAATAATTTACAAGATAAATTACAAAGTATAACACAATGTATTGATTTTAAGAGAAAAAAAAATGGTAAAATAGTAAAATTATCACATAAGCCCTCCATCTCCTTTCCTTGTTGGTTTTTTTTAACTCCCAAACAAGGGGAAGACTTTCCCTCCTTTCTCCCTTCCCTTCCCTCTCTTCCCTTCCTAAAACTCGCAAACAAAGCCTAAGAAACCCCTCCCTTCCCTTCCTAAAACTCGCAAACAAAGCCTAAGAAACCTAAGATATGGTAACACTTTCCATAGATAACACAAAACATAAAAATTCCTTGATGATACAATATAAAGTTTGTTCTTTTTAATGGTGAATTGTAGAGGCAAGATTGAATTTTAAGCATTCTTATGGATCGGCGTTTGAAATAAAACCTCTGGTGAGTCTTTTTCATCATAGGAGGGTGCTGCATTTGCACATTTTATGTTTTGGTTGTTGGGTTTTAAAATATAAAAACAACAATGATGTGCTTCACAATTTATTATTTTAAAATGGAAATTAACTCTTGGACTAGTAGTGATTTTTCACCTTTGAAATTGGTTGCAAGGTTTATAGAAATTTAATCATGTGAGATTTTGTGGAAGGGTGTTTTTAATCATACTCCATACTCATTCATATAGGTGTTTTTAATCTGCACCATTCATATATGGTTCAACTTCTTTAGCAATTTATTACTTGAAAATGAATATGTAATGTGACAAGCTAAGGACTAAATGGTGCAGATTTCAGATGCAACTAATACAGTTGTATGATTTTGCTGTGATTTCTGATTAACAGTATCCTCTACTTTCTTTCAGTTGAAGGGAATCAATTTATTTACAAAGCTGCTTCGGAGTTAGGCTAATACCTTTTCAATAGGAATATATAAACAAGATTTGTTATGCAAATATGACTTTGACCAATATTTTTCTCATCGATAATTTGAATTTGATACATTACAGTGAACTTTCATCTAAAAGAGTGCTAAAATCATCAACTAAATCGTATTCATATCTCTGGTGCCTAAAAATTACACCGATTGCTAGCTTAAAAAGGGCACAGTCCCCAGCCAATATGCACAGTCCCTGTCGAAGATCTTCGGCTAAACCTAGATTCTATTTGTTACAAACAGGAATATGACATCTTTGATGTAAGGAACACATACTCTGTGTCTTCAAACATATAAATGAACAAAATCACACACAATATTTAAACATATAAATCTTCATTCATGCTTCAAATAAATAGTACATGATTTAAACATATAACTACTAACGAATCAATCATCGAAAGTCAAACAGCATTACACATTTTAGAATTAGAAAGCATACACCTTTTACTATCAGAAAACACATGAGGCCAACTTGATACAATTAAAAGTAGACAGTGTAAAATGACTAATTCAAAATTTAGGATGCTAAATTGCAAATAATAATCATTTACTTACAAAGTCTGTGAGGAACAAGAAATGAAAACTAGTCAGCGAGATATACCACATACTCTCTATCTCATACCTGGAGATGAAAATCAGAAGCCACAGTTGAAGAACTCAATGTGTATGGAGTTCTCATTTGTCAACAATCATTTAATTTTTGCTAAATTAATTTCATCGTAGAGCAGAGTGGACGAAGACTACATGTTTTGCATTTTGAGTATAGAGTATAAAGCTCAGAGTGAATCAAATGCTTTGAGGTGTACCTGTATGAAGAAAAAAAAATCATCAAATTCACAAACAATACCCAGCATGAAGAAAGTAACACCCAATTAACCTTCTACAAAGCACTAATTCATTTTGCAATAAAATGTCACTTTCTATTATGTGTATGTTTATTTATTTACAGCATAGACGGACCACAATCATCATTTTACGAAAGAAAACTACAGATACTAATACTATTAATCCTTCTAGACAGTCTACTTCACATTCATAAATTGGAGTGATAACAGAAGTTCTGAAAATCTCCAGAATACTGAATACATGAAATTTGTGGAGACAAACATTAAAGCAAAAGTAAATAAGAACATAAATAATCAATTCTTCATTTAAATGTGATCGAACCATTCTTAAACTGTAACCAAAGCCAAAATTTATAAAGCCATTCTTAAGAGAGTTAGAAAAAATGCCTTGATATAAAAGTATTGTTTCCTAAATCAAAGGGACCGTGCAAACCAAATTGTCAAGGACTAACATCCAATGTACACTTACACTAAAGTAGTCATATCCAAAGTTTATTCTGTAACCAAATTTAAAATTTGCCACTTTTGTTTGACAGTTTCCATGTGGATCCTTATAATTAGAAAACGCTTTTAATTTAGCCAAAAAACTGATTCCGTTATTTAGGAGTAAATTCCCAACTTAGTTCCTCACTTTTCTATGATGTGTCAATTCAGTTTCCTACTATCATAAAATGTTAAGCTGGTCTCTCACTTTGCAGAAAGTTTGTCAAATTAGTCCATTTGTCATGTATTTGCTCATCGCTTGGATTTCATAGACACTAAGTATGTAATTTCATGGACCAAGAATATGAAATTTCAGGGACAACTTGATACTCAGTATGTAACTCCAGTGACAACTAAGTGAGGGACCTGACGTGACATTTTATAAAAGCAGGGGACCAAATTGATACACCCTGTAAAAATAAGGGAGCAAACTGGATATTTACTACCCTATCTATAATCAGCCTGATTATTCATTACAATTACAGGAGTCTTCCATCTTACTTTTATCAACTTAAACTGACAACAAATTTTAGAAAATGAAAACAAAATATGTTTTTAAAAAGTAAACAGACACTTACACTTCCTTTGCTTGTGCCACTTCTCTATACTTCCATACCAGTTCCACTGGAAACATAGTGCTGCAATACGCATTATTCCAGCAGCAATAACCTCAACAAATGCCATTAAGAATGACCTCTGAGGGGATAAACCTGAAGTTGCTAGAGATAAAGCAATACCCTCCAAATTGCAAGAAATGATAAAACTGCCACGTCTTATGCCATCAAAAGCTTTCTGAGCAACTTCATCGGCTTTCATAAAACCAGAAGAGGCGGCAATGATTTTGGTGAGCTATGGTTTTCTTTTATTTTCTGCAAAAAGAACCTTTCAGTTTGTACTTACACTTGGATTACATTACAGTATACATAAATTTCCCAAGAAATGGCACAAAATGGTACTTGGCATGACAAAATCAGATAATTTAGGACTGAGCTAACAATATCCTACATGAGAATATACTATGTACCCAAAGACACATTCATAATATGGAAGCTAGACTTAATAAAAAGACAATATATATTGAAATGCTAACAAATCATCTGTCAACTGATGCAGAATTTGTTTCACAGATTAAATAGTTTCAGAGGAGTTGTACATTCAAGCACTTCCATAGCAGGCCCTGATTCCACATCCATATTGAGGTTGTTGTTAAGCCAAGGTTACTTACCTCATTTTCAATGTAAAATGAACCTAGATCAATTATCAAAAGTAATACTAATATGTTTGATGAAATAAGCTCGAGTATCCAATTTATTACCTTCCACAAGTCCAGGAGTATCCGT
>Ga0315913_1006740_pt1 | contig 13872 bp, 9 predicted proteins | sample MpolsnodulesMG_FD_207736 | JGI IMG/M metagenome (GOLD analysis project Ga0315913, IMG submission 207736) | Medicago polymorpha root nodule microbial communities from Los Angeles, California, United States - small nodules | ecosystem: Host-associated > Plants > Roots > Nodule | place: USA... | reverse complement strand
AAATAAGTCGTTTATCTAAATTGGGCCTCAGTGTTACTTATCATGGGTAACATGGTAAGGGTGTTCATAAGTCATAACCCCGCCCAACCAGTTAACTTAACCCGGTTCTAGAGTTTATTCTTAACTTGTTTAACAATAAAATAGGGTTGGAGCATGGTTTATTTTATGATTCAGTTATCAGGTTAATGACAGATTTGGGATAATGTGGGTTACCTGTCCTGTCTCTCGCACACACAACCTAGTATCTGGATGTCCAGTTTCATTTCATTTTTAGTTAAGGCCCTCGCCTCACCCTCCATCTGCTAATTTAAACTCAACCTCCATTTTACATACTAGAGAGGATCCAAAGTGCTTTTGCATATATTGAACTATCTGTTTTTGAATTACTCTCATCCTTTTATTCATTTTGAAACATATTATACACTTAAAATGATATTTTATTTTTCTTTAAGAAGCAATGTTCAAAAACTACGATGGAGTCGAAAGATACTTTTGTGTAAATAGAAACCCTATTGTATACGTAACATTAGTTTATATTTGGTTTCAGTTTGCTGCCATTTTACCAACCTAGTCTTTATTATTTACATATATTCTTTGTTTAATTTTTTTAGTTGTATTGTTGAGTTCAAGTTTAAATATTCCACTCAATCAAAATTGAAGGACTGTGTGAGGAGCACACAATCCATGCTAGTAACAAACGTAATTATAGGCTAAAATGGTTTAGTTCTAACTGCTCTTTATTAAGGCTCTTTGATATATTTTTGTTATAGAATAAAGGTGAAGTTATTGTTCCTTCTCAGTTTTTTCTTTCACCCCTTAGCTTTTATTCCGCACAATAATCTAAGTCCTCTTTGCTGTCAAATCCAGAGAAGTTCCGACATTTAAGTGAATGTTGATGATTGCGTGTAGAAGTTGAACTTGAAAATTAACCCTCTCTAATAGGGTACAATCTATTCTAGTTATGTGAATTTCGTAACATTAACATATAAGTATTATTCTTCTAATATGCTCTTGAATGATGTGGGAAGTTGCTGAAGCCTTAGGCTCAAGAAACATTTGTAGATATGCTATTTTTGGGTTTTCCGCCAGGTTATGAATTAACAGCAAGAATTTAAATTTTATTTGTTTAAGAAGTGGTATTTGGTGTGGAGTCGTTAATTATTGTGAATACAACTGCATTGTGAGGTCTAATGACACTGAGTTAATTTAATAAAATTGTTCCTGTACATTCTCCGGTTGTGCAGCTCTGTAGTCACTTAATAAAATAAGATCTATGTAGTGGCTTAATGTTAACATATGCCCTATGGATTTGTTGTATCATTTTATGCGGGGTCCGGGGTCCACTATTTTTCGCAAGTATGCTACGGTAAAGCGTTCGATAGAAACCTTCTTGTTAGTTGTATCTCCCAAGCAAACCCCTTTTATACGATGCCATTCTAGACGGTTGTTTGAAAAGTGTATTTTCATGTTCATAAGCGCAACAAAGATGATAAAGGTGAAAAAATGGTTGATACTCTATACTACATGCGTTGAGATCGAATTCGATCTTGCATGAGCATTCTCAAGGTAGCAGGACTGGTTGGTAATAGCAGATAGAGATGATAGTGTATTAGCGTTTTAAAGGGTGTGATTCTGAGTTAGTTTCATCATTTATAAGAAGCTGGGGAAAATTTGAAATTCCTACTGTTTTTTTCATCCTATGTATCCCATTTCTCATTAACGTCTAACTGTTCATTAGTATTTTGTCGTGCTTCGTATCTATCTTATTTATGGAAACGAACTTATGTCAATCATTAGCAATAGCTTGATGAATACAATCTGGAATAAAAAAAAAAAATAAAAAATAAAAAAATTTGCCATGGATATAGCAGCTCTAGATAAAAATAAATAATTATTTTAGCGGTTCTCTTGGTGAACTCTACCAATGAGTTTATATAGCTGCTCTAGCTGAAAAATGAGTAATTATATTAGCATGTCTCTTAATGAACTCTACCGATGAATAAAAACAATACAAACTTTGATAATAAAACTAGAAGAAGAGACATTGTTTTTAGGTTTATTAAAACTATCAACTACTAATTTTTAATCAAACTATAAAAGTAATGTTTTCAGCACGTAATTCAGTCATCCAATGGATAGCGCAGCATAACCCAAGAGCTCTCTTCGCATAGGTAAAATGACCATGTTTAACTCTTTGACACATTTCAACGCCTGCTTTGTTTATTGGGGGATGCTAAAGAGTGTCCTTAGAACATTGGTTAAGAGGACAAATTTAGAAATGTTGCATTGGAAAAATGGTGAAAAGTGATAGATGTGACTTTTTATAAGTTAAAAAATTGCTAAATTCAATGCAAAGTTACCATTTTGGATTTCCTTAACTAGTGCCCTTAGGGTCCTGGTTAGCCTAACCCTTGTTTATTTAGGAAAATTGCGTCAATGCATTTGAACACTTTGGTGGAAGTTTTTTTTTCCCACGTTTATCTTACCGACGTTGTGTAAAGGATAAATATCAGAGAATTGTTCGGTGTTCGTGGATTGCTCAAAAGCCCCTTGAATCGAAACCCATGAGTCTGCAAAGTCTATCAAGAATGACCCATGAGCGTTTTTTGTATCAAAGCGTAACAAGCCGGGCAATTCACTAGACATATAGGGTAATTTTCTAAATATAAAGGATACTCATCTGATGAAAAAATAGAAAGAAGACAACTCATTTTTACTACTTTTGGTTTACGTAAAATGTATGAATTTCTACTTTTATCACTAATAAAAATATCTGAAGAACTGTTTTTGTATCTTGTGACCTGTACTCGTTTGAGTCTTACAAATAGAATTTAGTAAGAATCACATGTTAACATTGACAATTCAAACATTATTGTATGTTCACATGAAAATGACGCACGACCCATATTTGTTAGACAAAAAAAACTATTAGATGTCATATCTATGACCTTATCAACCAAGAGTAACGATTTTAAGTTTCACACAAATAGTAGATAGGTTATTTTTTACGGCAAAAAGTTTATAGCATTTCATTAATTCATAAATAATAATGACTCAATTGCACAAAAGAATATAGATGAAAATTAGCTAGACATGTGGCTACTCTTGTATGAACATGAGCAACCCTATAAAACGGAGAAACAGTTTAAAAATGTAATACCACATTCGTAAGACGATCAAATACACAGTTAACTGCATGCATAACTACTCAAAACATGCACATATTACAAACAAAATAGTACTGCTTCCATCCTATATTAAATACAAGTATCATTCGATAGTTTCACATATTAAATTCGTCAATTTTATGTATGTTTCAAAATAACCTTTCAATTAATGTTTCAGAGAGATCATATATCTGGGGATAGCAGCATTTAAGAGATCCCTATAAATGGTTTATAGTTGTGATTTTAATGAGGTAGAAGTTGGATCATTCAAAGAAAGTACTAGAACATAAAGAGCTTTAATATAAAACAGTTTTCTCTAGTTGCCTACTTAGAGTACACAAGTACAAGCAATAAGTTTATCAAATGCTAAGATAGTACTAGTAACTAGTAACATTAATTCTAGCTTTCAGTGCCTCAAGTTCAGATTGACACAAAAGCTTGTCCTAAACTTCTTATCATACATAAATGTATATTTTCTTCTCAATCATGACATAAATAATAAAGATGGCACGTGGAATAGATTAACAGTACTTCCCAAAGAAAATGATTAATAATAATACACAAAGAAATTGTCTTAACCGTGGAACCTGAAGGTTACATTTGGGAATCATCTCGTTCTCAGTAATCAAGTGAGCCAATTGATGGTGGTTGTCCAGAAACAATGTGGTGAGATTCACCAGTGCCATTAAGCCTTTGTCCTGAGCCTAGTCCATGCATTTCTACCGCTTGATCTCCCATCTTCTGAATATCTTCCGGTGAAAGTATTTTGATATACCAAACGTTATTCACGAATGATCTACAAAGGGTCATGCAAAAAATAAAGAAAATGTCAACAGACATCAACCAAAGATAAGAAATTTTAAACGCAAGTTCAGCAAAAGTATTGGTGGAATTGAAACCGATACTTACTCCCACGGATCGTCGCCAAGGAGAAGCACATCATTCTCCCGGTCAACGAACACAAGCTGCCAGCCTGATCTAAGAGGGTCTTCTAACTTCCCCTCAATTCCAAACATTTGACCCAACTCCTCTCGCAGCTCGCGATAGCAGCTGAACCGAGAGATGTCAAGTGAACGCCCAACCGATCCCGATTTGTAAACCTATGAAAAGACAAAATTAAACTACTAAATTCAATCAAAGAACAGACAAAAGCTGTGCGGATTACTTAAGAATCATACCTTTACAAATGTTGGGTTCTGGTTTTGTGGGTCGATTTGCTCTGCATTTTGCAAAAATGAAGATGAATCTTGCATGCAGGCATATAGAGAACCCTGGAATCCAGACTCCCCTAATTGTGTTGATGCACCAGTGTCCGATGTTGAAGCAGTGTAATTCGGGACAGTGGTGGGGAGTAGAAGACCAGATGAATCGATATTGACACCCGAGAGAGTATGATTTTGGGCATCTGAATCACAATGTGGAGGCACTATAGCTGAATCTTTTCCAGAATATTGTGCATGTGACATTGCACTGCCAAAGGCATTGACCTGCATATTTCCATACTTTGGAGTCCATGATTGTTGTGGTAATTGTTCATTCATCAATGACTGACCACTTCTCGTCAGACTCGATAGATTCAAGAGATTGCCAGTTCCTTCAGCGCAAAGCGAACCAAGCATGTTTTGTCCCGAGGGAACTGAAGCAGGAAACTTAATATTTGAATCCAGGAAATCTGGTTTTGAATATGATGGTGACGGCACATTGGATTGTTGTTGTCTCTGATGGAGCTGATCATTTTGAACAAGAAGTGTATCTTGATATGCATGTTGCTGTTGTTGAGCTTGGAGTTCTTGATTATTATTTGGTTTCTGAAGAAGGTGCTGAGACAGGTTTTCTGTAAGTACTTGGGTTTGTTGTGGCTGCATCATATTAGAGGACACCGATTGTTGAATTGATTGTGGCTGGTGAAGTTGCAAAGGTGAATTAGTGTTTCCTGATTGAAGGTAATGGGTAGGCTGTTGTTGAAAATTCACCATTTGTGGCCTCATGAGATACCCACTACCCATGTTCTGCATTCCAGCTGCTGCCAACATGGCTTGGTATTGTTGATTCTGATCATTCCCGAGTAAAGTTGGATCGAGTCTCTGCTGCATCCAGGGCAACATACCAGCACCTTGAAAGTTTAGGGAATTGAGACCTTGGTCTGCAGGTCCACCTCTCATCCACATTAGGGCATTTGTTGCTTCGTCTCTACCATCTGAAACAAGATCCTAGGTAAGTAGAGGATACACAAGAAGACCCTCAAAATAACCAAAGGATTTTTGGAAAGAGGAAAAGACAAGAAACACTAAGACCCCTAAGTGCTGCTTGGATAAACAACTTAATTAAGCACGTATAGCATAAGCATTTATCCTACATGTGCTTATGAATAAGTTATATCTACAACAAAAAAATAAAAGAAGTCAAATTGTTTTCATGTAAGCTACAAGTTGTTTTCATAAGAGCTGTCATGGAGAGCTTGTGGAAATAAGATGAAAATAGTTTATAGACGTGTCAGGAGCTGTTTCCATAAACTCTCCCAAATAGTCTCCCAGGTGTCTATGCCAGTAGATAAACTCAAAAGTCAATCCAAACAAGCCCAAAAATATGGATCAACAATAAAAAAATCATGTCCCTATGTTTTGGACATGAAAAATATGAAAGCTACAAAATCTAAAGGCTATATATACAGACACACACACAAACAGGTACTAATGACTACAAAATTGTCGCCTTATTTCACTTTTTTCCATCTCCATTTAATTAAAAAATTAATTTGCAGTATTCACTAACTTTAACTCTCAATTGCTTTCAATTACACATGTCATAACTCAAAGCACGTGATAGTCAAAGAAAAATTACAGATGGAAATTTGTAAACCATATTACACAGATAAACTGATAAGGAAAAATGTACCAAGCAAAGATGAGGTGCCAGGATGCCATGGACGTTTCAATCTGAGGGGAAACAATGACGGATACATTGGGAATGTTGTTAAAGGCTCAATTTCCCATAATGACACCCGTGGCTGTCTCTCTCCTGCTGTTGATTCATCCCATCCAACCTATTCACAACAGATAAAAAGACTGAGTAAGAGCCATTTTTGAAAATGTCTAATGAAATTTAACTGTGAAAATCACAAAGGACTTATGTGTGATACATGTAACTTTATTTTTTACATAAATATAATGATATTAACAAGAGCCATAATAACATTAATAAGTGAAACCAATATAAAAAAAGCTGTAAAACAATGATATATGCAAGTGTAACTATTTCAAAAACCATTTAGAGATATGGTACAGTTCTTCAATTGTCCTAGGTTGACTTACATTTACAAATAATATAGAACAGGCAAAGTGGCTTTAAATACCAGAGTTTGTAAATATCAAATTGATCCTTACAAACATAATTTCCTGAAAATTTTGCTGGCAAAAAAGGATTCTAGAATTTGAAAAAGGTAATTAGGACGCGAAGGTGGAAATACAAAAATCCTGAAATGACGTTGACTGAAGGCATATGTGTACATTAAACAGAAAGGTTTTAAGGATTAGGTCAATGCTTTCAAGGACAACAAACAAGTAGATACCTATGCATGAAGGTTGAGAATTTGATTGGGAATTAAAAGGAAGGAAAACAAAGACCTCTGAAACGTAAGCATGTAACAAAGCATTAAAATAGAGAAAAACATGGAAAGATATCTAGGAAGACCGCGCTCCTCCTTGGGCACAGTCAACAGAACAAGGCATATAACTAAATAGCAGCACTGAAGTTTACATAATAACAATAGGTATAATATATACTGCTATCTATCTTTCAAACACCTTGCATTGACATCTTTACTTACCTTGACAGAGCGCCAATGAGAATTCGGCCACCGAACAGCATCCAGATCACTTATGCCTGTTATTGTGCCCATGTACCTACAAAATGAAAGTGAGACATGGGTAAGTAAATGAGAAATAGTTTGGTGCAGTACTACAAGATGATAGTATTTTTCCTTCTCTCACATATCAATTGCCGATCACATAAAATAGCGGTTTTTTCAGATTCCGCTATGCTATCGCTGCTATAGCCACTATTTGACAACACTTTATTTTAAATCGCATATCACAGAGCAATAGTGGTTTGTTAAAATTCCGCTATTTGACAGCACTACAGCTGCTTAAAGAAAAATAAGTAGCTTTAGGAGAAATAGTATCTAATGTCTACATGTACCTGCGGACACTTGACTCTTCAGTCTCAAAGAGCATCCTGAAGCGCATACCAACAGAAATACGTGTATGGTACACGGCTTTGATATATTTTGAAAGTGGTATGACAAACTCAGATGGACTAGCCCTGCCCATGATGTAAACTGTCAAAAGAAGCATTGTAATTTCTTATAAAGAACTCATAAATGAAAATTCAGACAACATTAACAACCTTGGATTATAGAAGACAGTAAAACAGCTATTAGTTGCTGAAGCATGAGCAGCGGCTGCAAGAAGTCCAATGTGCATACTGTCACTGGACAGAACAGATGATGGCATTACAGTTTGCGGTCGATTGGCTCGACGTATTCCCAAAAGAAGCTGATTCTTCTCATTCCTAAAAGCAAAAATACATGGGATGAATATAAAAGAATTAATGCCCAGCTCTCAAGGGGAAGAAACGGTAGCCAAAAGAGAAAAAAGAAACAATCACCATATGAAAAGCACGGAATCTCCAGCTACAAGTCTCTTAGCACTGACAAATATGCTCCAGCCTGTTGTAAGAAGGTGTCGTTTAGGCTGTCCTGAAATGACATGCAAGCAACAAAGGCATTAGCAAGAGTAGAAAATACAGCTGAAATTTGTTTATTTGTGGTTATGTATTGGTAGCATAATTAATAATGACTCCAGTACATTTCTCTAAATTAGAAATAGTGCACTTAAAGATGTGTTTCTGTTGTGGCAGAAAGAATGGCTCCGAAACCAAAACATGAATAAGCAAACTTGTAAGATTAACTTAAAACGACAGGTAAATGATATGAAGTTACTACATTTACTAATTTTTCACTTAAAGTAAAACTATGAAATAATGGAAGAAGATTGATGCATAAGCTTCCGTCACACAAATCTCCCTTTCAGCCAACCGTCATGGTCACAATCCATGGTCAGATCACTCAAGTTTTGGATTCATTCAAGCTCCTCATACAAAAAAGATGGCTACTGTTGGGGACAGTTCAGAGTTCGAAGGTTGGTCAATTTTGTTTTTGCTAGTTTATATCAGGATTAGGCATCTAATAATGAAGTTGATGGAGTTTCCATGTACTTACATTGGTGATACTCATGAAAGAACAAAAGAAAAATGCAAGAAAATAGTTAGCAATATATATGTGGAGCATGTACAAACAGGAGTTTCCCAAATCTTGGACACTCGTGATAGGTCACACTATTGATCTGAAATTTAATGTTCACCAACAACAATACCAATCAAAGTCCCTTCTAAAAAAATTAATAAATAATTCCCTTCTCATTATGAAGCCGGCTACATGAGCTGAGCAATTCTATAGTATGACTCAAGTCTAGTGATAGACCATTTACATCTAAATCTCTCAATATTATACCTAATTGTTTTCCTTGGCCGCTCTCTAATTATATGAATTTCATCCATCTAGTATGCCCTATTCATCGGTGTGTATAGGGTCTTCTCCATACATGCCCAAACCATCAAAGAAGAGACTGCTATCATTTTAACAATGGGAGCTAACCTGGCGTTCTCTTTAATGATATTAACCTTTATTCTATTATATCCTGTGCAACAACTTAATCATTATAATGTTCTCATGCATTCAATTTCACAACAATGTAGTTCGCAATCACATGGTTATGCAGTAATTTTTTAACTGAGTTAAACAATTTTACTACACAATACACTAATAACATTCTTTCATTTCATTCGCCCTGCTTCTTGTATCCTATGATTGACATCTTTTATATTTTCGGTTGTTTTGCATTATGGACCCAAGGCGCTTAGCAATACTTTTTGAAAATTTTTAAATAGGTATCCTATTGTTTAAAAATAATGATTCCCAAAAGGCCAAGATCAGAAATGCCGTTTTCATAGAGCTATAGAGACATATTTATAGTTTTTAACCTGTAAGAATTTATTAAAAAGTTTGAAAAAAAATAAAATATATATATAGGGACTTAACAATTAAATTAATCTTTAAGGTACATAAAAACCAGACAGCTCTGACTACTAAAGTGCCTTAGTTTCCTCAAGGTCTTGCACAAAATTCCCCGCCTAAACTGGAGAATCCTAACTTAATCTTTAGTATGGCATATCTACGCACAATCCAGTACTCTAGGTAATTCACAGGTGCCAAAGGCATGCATCTCTAGAGAAAAACGTACTAGCAATATTTTGTTGCATATTTTTAAGACTCTGATATAAATAACAAGATCGTAAGAATGAAGTTAGAGTTGTACCCCGAAAAATATGTCGAAACTTCCATTCAACATCATGGAGATCTCTAGCAATTAGTTCTTGTGCTGGTGGTTGCTGCGAGAAATCCTGTGTAGCCCAAAATTTAAGATAAATGCATCTATAACCATCTAGAATCAAACACAAAGGCAAAATATGAACATTACCAGCGGAGGGAAAACTTTCTCAGCTGCGCGACGAGGAACAGAGAATCCTCCATGTGTGCTGGTGTCACTAGCTGTCAAAGTCTTGCAAAAATAGTTTGAGGGCTGCTTACTTGGAATGCCCAATTCCATAGGAAGAAATGTATCCTTCTGCTCTTCCTACATCCATAGTTACAAACACAAATTTCAGTTCTCCAAATATAAAGAGAAGTTCAGAACACATAATGCAAACAGGTCAAAGAAAGTCACCATACCGGAGTCAACGGCTGTAGTGTCATTTGAGCATACACTTCATCTGTTTCAACATCTGCCTGAAAATCAACAAGCACTCAAGCTCAATGAATTTACTCTGTAGACAAACAAGCATAACTCGATTATCATAAGCGAAAGATATGAATATACTCACATGCATTGTAACATTATGAAGTTGACAAACCAATTGAGGTGGTAAACTAGGGTAATTTGGTATTTGTCCATCGATTTCTCGGTTAGTTGTAGCAGACACCTGGAATCAATCAAAACATGTTCAACTCAATGTCCATCCATTCATAGAATCTATTGAATTGTTTCCAAAACAAATTTGCAAGAAAGGTTTCATTATCTTCCATTGCAAGCAAATTGAAACAATGTAGGGAATGGAAAAGCAAAAACCTGCTCACTATGACCCTGAGGGAAGTAAACCACACGAGTTCCTGCAGTTGGTAGGGACACTAAGGGCCCCGCACATGCATGCCATAGCTCAGAATTCAGACATTTCTTCTCCCCTCCTCCTCCTACCATCATCAAAAAGAGAAAAAGGAAATAAAAAAACTTACAAGGTTGTTTAAACAACATAAAAGGAGTACTATGATAGAGACACACAACATATTTATATACATATGTAAGACTAAAAGCCAAAACAAATACTAAGAAATGTTAATAAAGCAAAAAGAAAGAATTGAAATGGATACCTTCATGTCCCTGCTGACCCAACCCTGATGTTGAAAGCTTCATATCACTCAAGCTTTACCCTTTTCCTTTATATCTTCTTTCTCTTTCATTCAAAGACTCAATAGTACTATAAATTTGGCAATCACAAAAACCCTAACTTAAAACCATAAACTTTCAATTAACTTCAAGCCATTTCAATTCACATTCACCAATCATTTCATCAATCAAAACCAATGCACTACTCTACCACTCCATACTTAAATACTCAAAATCAAACAAACCCAAAATCCAAACAAAACCAAAACATCCCAAAAACAATAATGAAAAAAACAACCCTTTAAGGTAAAACACTAAAAAAACAAAGAAAGTTTTGTTTTTTACTTGAGCTACACAAATTTCAAGCAGAAACTTGATGACCCAGAAACAGCATGACCCAGTTGGACTTAACCTGCACGAGTGACACGTTGTTCAAGATCACCATGAAAAAAAAACCAAAAACAAAGTAAAGGGCCTCTTTTGTGGCCTATCACTATCGATTGAGACCGAGTGAGGAAGTGTTTTACAGTACTCACAGGGAGTGTGATGACAGAAGAGAGAGAAAGTTAGAGAGAGAAAGAGAGAATTAAAGGAAGAGGGTCATTTCTTTTCTTTGCATATATAAGGGGGCCCCGACCAAGCTGGACATGGGTACAGTAGAGAGAGAAAGTGTAAGAGAAAGAGAGAGAAACTAATGTTTGAGAGTTATGGGACGGTAAATATATCTGAACCGTTGGATTATCCGTACGGGGTAATCTTGACTGTTGAAATTGTTTGATGTGACAGCAAGCATGTACCACCATCCTTCACCGGTCACTGTCTCAAGTACGGAGTATTGAGGTGAGAGAAAATTATTACCACCAAATTATATTTTTTTATCTTAATAGAATATAATGCATAGGTCACTATTATATATAGGGCGGGGTTCGAACCCCGAACACCCCACTTATTTATCTTATAAGGTGAATTTTAACCACTAGATTATTTGACCAAAAAATTAAATATATAATGTAGATGGACTAATATATTAAGACTAATACATCGAGTCGAATAGAATCAGAATTATGAGTTAAACTTCAAGACTAATACATGATCTCAAGATATCTAACGTTATGTTTTGTTAACGAGGGTTTCATGACATTTTTTAAGAATTCTAAATTAAGAAATTACTATTTTTAGAAAATGTCAAATATTTTGATTTTCAATTCATTAAATAATTTTTTGTAAAAACTTATTATTCTCTGTATCTCAAATTATATGATGTTTGGTCATTACACAAGTATTAAGGAATTTAATTAATGTTGTATGAAAATAAGATATTATGAGTTGTTTTACAAAATTGTCTTTATTAAATAGTATGAGAAAGATAAATTAAAGAATTGAAAAAAGATATAATAACAAATAGTTAAAGATATAATAGGAAAAAAACATTAATGTTTTATTGGAATTGTAAAGCGAGATAATATGAGACAATTTTTTTCAAAAAGAAATATAATTTAATACGGATGGAGTATTTAAACTCTATAAAGATTAAGTGTTTATACAATTGCACTCTTAAAAAATAAAAACTTTCTCTCTGACCTCTCTCTAGTTTCTCAAACCTTCTTCCACCCTTTAATCCAAATTCCGGCCGACCCTATGTAGCTGTGTTGCGGCGGTGATGCGATGAGACCTCGTCTCCGCACCACGGTCCTCCTCCCCTGGTGGTGCTCTATTTGTGTTCGTTTTGTTTTCACATCTCCTTGTCTTGGTTCTTTTTGGGTCCGGTCCTGTTGTTTCCTGCGCATATCTGCTCCAGATCTAGCGTCATTACATAGGGATGGCAATGGGTACCCATTGGGCAGGGTACCATAATGCCCATCCCCATACCCGCGTTTTATGAAAATCCTCATACCCGAGCCCATACCCTTGTGGGCAGTAAGTTTGGTGCCCGTCCCCTTACCCTATGGGTATCTCAATGCCCGTACCTGCATCCATTACCCGCATTTTCACAACAAAAAGATAATAAATAACAAAAAATATCATAACATAATTAAAATATGATATGAAATTTTCTAAATCAACATATAAAATATTTAGGCATCATATTATTTAGCCAAAAAAAACATCTAAAGTATAAAAAACAAGTGCATATTACAATAAATAACAAAGATTTAGGATTAATTAACTAAATTTAATATAAATAAAATTATTGGTATAGTCTATATATTGTGCGGGCATGGGGCGGGGTGGGCACTAGAGTGTCGTACCCGCACCCATACTCGCTCAAATTTGCGGGCAATAACCCATGCCTAGGCCCATACCCAACAATGCGGGTATTTCCCCGCCCATTGTGGGTATTTTTGCGGGTGCCCATTGGGCTTGGGTCCAATTGTCATCCTATCATTACACCATCTTGTAGCATGTCTTCTTCTCTTTGGTTTGAAGATTTTGTGATGCTCTTGTTGCTTTGGTGACTTCGGCTATGTCACTCCACCTCTACCGATCCATGTGTTGTGGTTCTGGTGGTGATGGGAGGTTGTTCCGGTGGTGTGAATTTGGGTGGTTCTAGGTTGTGTGGTGGTGGATCTGTCACCAATCCGTGTAAAGGAGGTGAGGCTGAGGCAGCGGTGGGGATGTGTGGTGCAGTGGGTGGTCTGTTTTCTGGCGGCTTGATTGGTGGTGGTTTTTGGGTGGAGTGTAGGTGGAGACGGGATGGTTGGTGTGGAAGGGGCGTTGTGTGGTGCCGATATGTGAGATCTGTTTTCAACGGCAGCAGGTGTGGTGGCTCCCCTTTCATTCACGATTAATCCTCCTTCAACAAACTTCCAGATCGTTTGTTGTTGTAAGGATCGTGGTGGTTGTGGTTGTTCACGTTGTTGGCAATGATGATTCAAATTTTGCTTGTTTGGTGGCAGACCCCCCAAGGTCACTGGGGTTGTTTTCTGTTTGTCTGGTGGTGGTGGTGGTGGTGGTGGTTTTGTGTGGGAGATCGTGGGGCTGTCTTGGTGAGGTTTGTATAAGTGGTCAGGGTTGCTTTGGACTCAGATTTGGTGTCGAAAAGGATTGCGGACGTGAGCTACCCAAGGGGGTGGCAGGTGTTGTTTAGGTGAGGAGGAGGGTGTTTGTTGGGGTGATTTCCTTTGGAGACAACCTCTGTTACAAGG
>Ga0315913_1006737_pt1 | contig 13874 bp, 7 predicted proteins | sample MpolsnodulesMG_FD_207736 | JGI IMG/M metagenome (GOLD analysis project Ga0315913, IMG submission 207736) | Medicago polymorpha root nodule microbial communities from Los Angeles, California, United States - small nodules | ecosystem: Host-associated > Plants > Roots > Nodule | place: USA... | reverse complement strand
ATAGTTGTGCAGTTATACATTTGGCATTTTGTAGCTTTCCATTTGGGGCAGAGAGTGCAACATCTCTCTGAGGAGCGAGCATTGGGATTATAGACTGACATTATTCTGTAGCTTCATGTTTTTCAGTAAAAATACATATAAACTTTTTCTTTGGGTGAATATCATTTTATGATAACATGAATTATTCAATCAAGCTGAATTTATTCTGCAGGACGACGCACTACCAAAGAGGAATACTTAAAGTCAAAACAGAAAGTAGTCAAAAAGGCCAAGGTATTTTGTGTAGCACCGTGTTTCTTATCTGGACGTATCTTTCTGTAAGTTATATAATTATTTCAATTGTACTAGTGAATGTTATATAATTATTTCCATATAGAATATAGTGTAAGTTATTTGTTCCATGCACAAATGTGTTAGCTAAAAATAATTTTATTAATGCCTTGTAAAGATACATGATTCTACTTATATTACATCTTGAAGACAAGAAACCATCTATAATTGCTTAGTGATTTTATTCCTATGCTGTATTGAAATATGAAAATCTTTTGTAGTGATGTTTTAACATTGATTCTACTTATATTACATCTTGAAGTCAAGAAACCATCTATATTTGTTTAGTGATTTTATTCCTATGCTGTATTGAAGTATGGAAATAATTTGTAGTGATGTTTCAACATTCCGACCCCACTTAGTTGGATAGGGCTTGGTTGTTGTTGTTGTTGTTTTAACATTGATGTTATTCAATTATTTCTTAAGAAAAATGGCAAGTTGAGTTATTGGCTATCTTGACTTTCAGAAGATTGAAATAGATTGTGGCAAGGGCTTGACTCAAAAGCGGAAAGCCGAGGCTAGGCAAAAAGAACTAGAAGATGAGAAAGACAAGCCTTTTGCACGGACCAGGTATACAGAAGGAAAATATCCAGAAAGCTGTGTTGTGGTCTTGTGGATTGTCTTAGATTTCTTATCTTATTACTTCTGTAGCTTATTACTTTCTTATTGAGTTTTGTCATGTATTCAATCTCCATAACTACTCTTTTGGCTTTGTTTTAACCATACTATAGACTTTCAGTCATCTGCTTGATAGTATCCTTGATAAACCTAATCTGGTAGCCTGCAATAACTAGAGCTTGACGTGGACGAGCAATTTGCTCTCACTCGGTGAATTTTGACACCTTGACCAACTGTGTAAATTGGTTTAGATTTGTTTTACAAATGAATGGCAGTCTTTACTTGCTATCAGAAATTAATCTATCAACTTGCTTGTTAATTCTCGTTAGCAGCCTTCCCAGTTCCCGGGTAGATTTTTCCTAATCCACTTTGTTGACATATAAGAGTAGTGATGATTGATTTTTCATATTCTTAATAGCTGTTATATTTGTTCAGGTATTTCACATTTTGCTTCAGTACTAATGTTATTGTTATGCTTTTGACTATGAAAGTTTATTTATAAAATGATTCAACTTGTTACTGAAAGTTACTTTAAAAAACAAAGTCCGAGTTTATCGTGAGTAGATGTCATTGAAAAATGTTTCTTAATCCTTCTCATCTCCCTATCTCTTATGTTGCATTTGTTGTTTTCTTTTAGAGACGATCCTGAACTTAATAAATTGCAGAAGGAGAAGGTACTATGGGATGATCCTATGAAACATTTAGTAAAGGTAATGCAATGCAACTCTAACTGCTGGACACTTACAATGAAGGGTTTTGATCTGTTCTGACTAATGTTTTTTCATGTCAATTATCATTTGTGCAGAAAAAATATCCAGAGCCCGACCTTCCGAACTTGGGAGAAAGTGATGATCTGAAATATCTCGTTCCTCAAGATATTCCAGATCACAGCTGGTTGAAGAGGGAAATAGAAGCTCCCCCTAATCGATATGGGATAAAGCCGGGACGGCACTGGGATGGTGTCGATCGCAGTAATGGTTAGTTTCATATCAGCCATATTTTTATACTTGGATTTTATATTAACATTTCTCATTGAAATATAGGAAAGTCGTCCTAAATTATTGACTTCAGCTCTTTCCCTGCTTGTAGGTTTTGAGCGGGAATTGATGAAGAGAATAAACGAGAGACAAGCTGAAGAGAAAGAGGCTTATCTCCGGTCAGTGTCTGATATGTAAATAATGAGCTAGGGCTTATGGATGGGTTATAGGGTATACTATACTTGGTTTATTATGATTTGTGCTACACTTGTATCTAGTAAATATCCGAGATATACACTAATAATAATCAAGTACACATTCTTCTTTTCACTATTTGACATATAATGGATAACCTTTAACTAGGTGATTAGTGACAGAAAATTGTCCAGTACGTTGTGTGCTCAAATTTAAAAAAGAACTGTGCTATATGGTGCGAACGTTTTTTCGCACAAAACACGCGAACTAGTAATTTACGTGCAAAACCATACTTCCTTAGAAAAAGACCAATTTTATTTTCATCTTTCCTTAAAAAAAACCAATTTTTTTTAAAGAAAAAACCATGCTTAATTACAAAGTAATTTTAAAAATAAAATCAGAATGGTCAAAATAGTATTCCCACCTTAACCTTAGGCAAATAGAAATGCACATGTATTTTCTCTCTAGAGTCTAGTCACATTTATAAGCAATTTTTTCTTTTTCAGATACATCGTTATTTGATGAATTTGAAAAAGTAAAAGTTGTATATAAATGTGACTGAAGAGAGTATATACTTCTACGGAACATACGCAAGTCGAAGTGTATCTATTGTTTGTCTTTAACCCTTTGTAATTTAGGCGAGTTCCGGTTTACCTCCCTGTATAAAAAGAAAGTTTAGATTTCAACCCTGTAAAATAAAATTCTTTGATTTTAGCCCCTGACCCATGTGACTGTGCAGAATTGCTGACGTGGCATGCTGACTGTGCATATCTGATTATGTGGCATGCTGACTGTGCATATCTGATTATGTGGCATGCTGACTGTATAATTAATTTTGTTTTTCATTTTTTTAAAGGCACACATGGCATTTGTGCCTATTTTTTAAAAAAAATTGTAAAATTTAAAAAAAAAAATCAGGTTTTAAATTTTTTTCCAGGTTTTAAAAAAAAAATTATTCCAGAATTTTTTTTACGATGAGTTACAGATTTGAGAATATTTTTTCATATTTAAAAATTGAGGATAAAAAAAATCTAGAAATTTTTCTAATATTTAAATTTATTCTTATCTATTTGTTACATGTTTTATTTGTATTGAAAATTGGGGGCATTTTTGAAAAGAAACAACCAACCAAGAAGAGCTGAAAGAGGTTGTTTTCTTTATATATATATATTTTCAAAAAAATTATATAAAAAATTTCTAAATTTACTATATTTTGAAACTTTTGATATTTTTTTAATAAAATCCAAATTAAATTAAAATTTTAAAAATATTCAAAACAAATAATATAAGCTAATTTTTGAATGTTTTGGTAAAAAAATTAATACTTTTTTTTTCTGATTTTTTTATTTTTTGAAAAAAAAATCCAATTTTTTTCGTTTTTTTTTAAAAATTGATTTTTTTTCTTGTTTTTAAATTTTTGAAAATTAATTTTCAGTTTTTTTATCTTTTTAAAAATAATTTTTTAAACCATTACACACATGTCAGGTTTTAAAAAAATAAATAAAATAATTACACAGTGACGTGCCACGTCAGCGTCTGGATGGGGCCAGAGGTGTTTTGTGGAGAATCTTCATATTATAAGGTTGGAATCTAAACTATTTATCAAATTTTATATTGTGTCGGTGTATATTTATTTTACACATAAATCATATTTTTTTGTGCATGTGTAAAATAATTTTATACATACATCAAATGATGTGTAAAATAATTGTATGCATACAAATTACTCCGTCTCTATATCTAAACACACTTTTCACTAAAAAATTATCCCTAAATATAAACTCATTATCAAATTACTAGATACATTTATTATATTTTTACTAAATATACATCTTAATTAAGTACTATTAACTTGTCTTGAAACATTTTTTTTTTGAGAGGAATAAAATTATTGCATTTCACTTATCAATATGTGTTCAATACATTCCGGTATTTCTACCCATATTTGGAAACTAGCTGATAACAAGGCCGCTTTAGCTAAACTATGAGCAACCTCGTTTGCTTGTCTCTGCACAAACTCAACACGTGAATTTTCATAAAATATAGTACAAAGAGATTTACAATGACTAATGATGTTCCTGAATTCTGTAGCATCACAATTTTGGGAATTAAAGCTATCCACCACTCTCTTTGCGTCTAGTTCAAAATCCATAGGTCCTAAATTAAGCTCATGAACCCAATCCAATGCAGATAAGAGTCTTAGAGCTTCTTCAATGTGTACCTCACAAATGGGGCTGAAATATTCTTGCTTTGCCAAAACAAAGATGTCATTTTCATCTCTGATACACATCCCTATTCCAACCATATTCAGACTCTCAGAAAAAGATGCATCAATATTACATTTAAATCGACCTACACTTGGCTTCACCCATTTTACACGACGATCTTGTTGTTGACGATTAGGTGAAGTTTCTTGAACTAGCTTTGCGGACTTCCAATCCTCTAACAGCACTTTCGCACGGTCAAAAACGAAGGTTTGTGCATCAATCACCTCCTTCCAAATTTTGTTGTTTCTTTGCTTCCAAATACTCCATATTATCATATTATACAACAGAACATGGTTGCATCATCAATATTTAGAAAATGTTTTGTGGGTTTGCTCAAAATTAAAAAATAAAAGCTTAATGGTAGTTTTCGTCCCCTAACTTTCACGAAGTTGCGATTTTGGCCCCTTAAGAAAAAAACTACAAAATCGTCCCCTCAGTTTTGCAACTGTAGCAGTTTTGGCCCCCAAGGTCAAAAAAAAAACATGTGGCACCTCACTTAGGGTGCCACGTCAGCGTAGACCAAGTCAAAATTGGCCTTGGGGGCCAAAACTGCCACAGGTGCACTTAGGGGGCGGTTTTGTAGTTTTTTTTTCTTAGGAGGCCAAAATCACAACTTTGGGAAAGTTAGGGGTCTAAAACTGCTATTAAGCCAAAAATAAAAAGCTAATGTTTTGTGGGGTCAAGGTGATAGAGCCGAATATTTTGAACCTGCCAAGTCATTCGTTCAATTTCGACGAATTTTTCTCTCGCACCAAATCGCATTTTCCTTTTAAAAAATGCTTTTCAACTATGCAAGTCCAAAACTGAAATCATGGTGAGGCTTTAATGCCGGTGTTTAACTGTGATTTCAAGTTAAGAGTTTGCTGGAATCATGTTTGTCATCAAATTCTGATAGTATATGTACCAAAACTGGTTTTGGTTTTTGAAAACTTCAAAACGCAAAACTAGAACCGAGCTTGAATTACACTATTTTCTCACCTAATGTCAAAATATATACTCTACTATCCTCTTAGATCAAAATCTACACTTTCGTTCTTGTTAATTTTTTTTCTCCTTTCTTATCTACACGTTCTTAATAAAAAAAGTATTTCTAATGGGCTAACGATAAAAGTCTAACGTACAAAATGCGGAGAAAAAGAGTATTACAGTACTATTTTTGATATATCAAAATTTTAATGCATATTTTTCTTTGTTTTTGATTCACAATATCATTAACATAAAAGTTTAAAACCCAATTATAAAATGTGAAGTGATACAAAAATAAAATTAAAATATTGGAAAAGTTACCTCGATTGATAATATATGGCTTTTCTAAAATTCAATTTTATGTTATGAATCCTCAAATTAATAATAAAAATATTCAAATTTAATTATCTTTTACATTAAAAATTGGAAAGAAATGAATTATTTTTTCTTAAATGATAGTTCAAATTCAATAGGTATTATAAAAATATTAAAACGAAGTAATATTTAGTACATATTTAATTTTTTTTTGCGGTGGCCTGAGTTTGAACCCCAGACCTTGCATATATTATGCATTGTCCTTACCAACTGAGCTAAACTCACGAGTACAGTACATATTTCATTATTAACATAGAGATAAGTGTAATTCAAATATCTTTTAAACTATAATTAGTCTAAACATTTATTTTTAAAAGAGAGACTCTAATTTGAATTTCTTCTACTATGGAATGAAGTGAAATTTAGTCTATTATTTAATGGAGGTACATGTGATGGCCCCTGGTGTTAAGTTACGTAGACGTCAATAACGAAAGCCACTTTGGCTTAAACATGTTCGAGGTTGTAAATATTCAACATTGCAATTATTAAGCTGTCTCTATAGCAAGCAACGAAATTTTCTCCTATGATTATGGCTAGGCAACGATGCCTCAAAAACATGTTGTATCTTTCATTCCCTCTTTGGGTCCTTATTCGAGTATTAATTATTGGCACATTGTGGTTGTTGCCATGTTAGTGTCTATCTACTTACTTCTGCTGTGGCTCAAAGTTGTATCCAGTTAATTATGAAAAGGGTGTGATCCTCTCAATTGGCATGTCATGTCATGTCTTATCTATCATTTGTTTATCTTTGTGTTAACTTCGTGGCGCTGATTCATGATGACGTATGACTCCATTTCCATATATGGTCAAGCAGCTACTTGACTATTTTGATGAAGATGATTTTTTTATATTTAATGGTATGAAATGGAATATCAATTCTATACGTAACTGGCATTTGAAGCAAGTAATTAGTTAGGAGATGTGCCATTACATTACCCACTGTGTCTTGAGGTTTTCCTTGATCATGGGGAGAGCTTCGGAATACAATTGATCTAAATTTTTATATTAAAAAAAAACTGGAAAATTAGTTGCAAAATCATTTGATGACACCATTGAAAAATCACGTGTTTTTAACGAGATCATCCATGTTAAAACATTTCTTTTATATAATTTGTTAAAAATGGATTTTGGTTTTTGTCTTCTATAGCTATGTATTTGTTTTTTGTCAAGTAGTCAGTGGATAGAATTCACTTTTTTCAAGGTGAATAAGTGGGGTGTTTGAGGTTTAAACCCCAACTCTGCATGGACTTAGCCTACCAAAATTGGTATCAGAGGGAATCGAACCTAAGACTTTTGGAGGGAGGAGCAAACTCCAAGATCCCAAGTCAACCACTATGCCAACCCCAAATGGGTTATTTTTATTTTATTATTGATATTATTATTATTATGGACATGTTTGAACAAAGAAAAATGGAATTTAACATTACGATTTGATGGTTGTTTTATTGGCCTCCTTTTTACTCACAAAACCTGAAAACAATATTCGGTAGTTATCCATCGAAATCTTAATCTTTTAAAACACGAAAATTCTCTTTCTATAGTTACCAACCAAAAGAGCGAAATTCTCACAACCCGGGGAAAATAAGAAATAGAGAATGTGCAAACAGTTGAAATTCGTGGGCTTTCTCTCAGATGTAAAATGTCATTTGTAAAGGTGGAGGCCTTACGGTAGATAGTGTTTGAGGATGCTATTTTTTACATTTACACCCCCATCCTATGTGTGTAGTAATTAACTTTAACATTCATACACCATACTTAATGTTTACCTTTATATCCAGATCAATCACTTATCATCCATTTTTTTGTTTTAGTTATTATTCATTTTTGGATATAAGTCGAATACACTACTCAATGTGTTCTTAAAAATAGGTTTAATTTGGTTTAGTTTGAAAATACACATGATCCTATTCAACTTGATGATGGAACAGAATATATGAGATCATTCTCTTTGGAAGAATATGTAAAAAAAAAAGAGTACACTAATAGTGGTTATTAGTTAAATCTCTTAGGAGTTAAATTGGTTTAGATTATCAAGAAAATAAAGCTTTAAACATACATCCAATTATAAAAACAAATATAAGTGAGATGTGATTCGATGCATGTTAGAAGCGTCAATTTTGACCTTACACCATGGGCCAACTCGATATATTTTTGGTTGTGTTGAGCTCATAAGTTACAGGAGCAAAAAATATTAGGTCATTATGCACGGTTTAGTTAGTTCAATGAATCAAATTGGGGCCATACTTCGTGCAAATTTTTATAAATATAAAATACTTTTGTTGATAGAAATGTGTGTCTGGCCGAACCTTAACTAGTGTGTTAAGTAGGGCTATGTCGCATGTTAGAACTATGGTTATACCTTTCTTGATCCATTTTATAAGGGGTTGAAAATTGGTCAATCAACCCAACTTTAGTTTGTCTCACGACTAACCCATCAAAATTAAAATTAAAGGGGCGTGAGGTGGTCCAACTATAGTGGTCGAGTTGAAATCCCACCTCGTCCCTTCCCTTAGCAGCATGATAAGTTGCCTTGTAGAAAAAACTTTTTTTCATTCACATCTTATCTTATCTTATAAAAACTAAGAGAAATGCTAGCGACACACATTCTAACACACACTTATCAACACACTCTCTTTGATTGGTTAATATTCACATGGGACCCACCAAATGTATATGGGACCCACATGATTTGGTAGGTCCCATGTAAATTTTAACCAATCAAAAAAAATGTGTTAAAGAATGTGTGTTGTTGCTGACATTCCTAATAAACTAATTTATAGCAAAACAAATTCAGAAAGATAGCAAGAAAAAAGTAATTTAATTGGCTCAACAGTTAAACCTATAATGTCATGTCGCCTTTTTTAATGGGTTAAACGAATCAGTCCAATTTGAGAAAAATAAATACCGTAAATGAAACAAATATGAGACATGGAGAATAATTTATCTAGAACTAAAAAAGCTACCAATACTAAAGGAAATAATTTTCCCACTATTTATTGTATAATGAATCTTACTTCATGATCGGTTTTCCTTATTGCAAATAAATTATTGAAAAAGATAAGTTTTCGATGGAGTAAGTGAGATTTGTAAGCCATTTTGATTGATACGATACAATGTAGTTAAACCAATCAATATTTAAGAAAGCGAAGTGCTAAATTTACGCTAGTTTTCCCAATCATTTATTGAATTTTCTTTGGACCCAAAATCATTTATTATTGTATTGTATTTGAAAATAGAAAGATCCATAACTAAAGGAAACCAAAGGTGCCATGGATATATTTTACCACTTGATAAGTGTCGGCAACATAGTATCTTGATTACTTTTAAATGCTCTTTGAAGAGTGTATAGTGGTTAACCACAAAATAGTCATGATGATCATGAACAATAATTAATGTAGAATTAACAAGTCACTTGTATTGTATGCAACTCAATATTATGTTTTGTGGATCTTTTCCACACTTCCAAGCCAAAAGTTTTCACCATAATTACTTGCTCTCACACACCAAACCAATTCAAAAGACTTGTCCGTGAGCAATATAAATGTATGATGACGTAAGTAGGGGTGAATTTAGAATACTCACTAATGATTAAAAAGACTCAAGTGTCCAATTAAAAAATTAAACTCGTGATTTATTAGAGGAAAATGTTTTTTTAAGAGAATTAGAGAAGACGCTAGCGAGTGTGTGATTCTCAAAATTAAATTAGGTAGTAGTTGGAAGTTTAGTAGCTTAATTGATTTTGAGTTCAATCCTTGAAAAATAAGTAAATAACCAAATTGTTTTTTTAATAAGATAAAATGGAATATAATAACCATAAACTTAGTATTTCAAGCATAAGATATGGCAAAGAAGAGCAAAGAATAGTGTATGTTACATGAGGTTACAAAAAAAAAAATTAACTTTACAGACATAAAGAGGCACGCTAAAAGCACAAAAAGAGACTGAGAATTAAAAATGAAATCCCAAACATAAAAGGGGATTAAGCCACCACATGTGGTGATTTAAAGCAAAATTAGGGTGATTTACCTTCAACCACCAGGAGGATTGAAGCTTAATTTCATCTAGAAGCTGATTAATAGATTCTCCCTTTTCTGTGAAGACTCTAGCATTTCTGTCACACCAAATAATTCAAACACAAGAAAGCCATATCAAATAAAAAGCATAACAAATGTTCTTAGAGAAACCACTTAACGATCGGAATTGAATGATGTGATCCTTGACAAGAGTTGGCTTGAGTGAAACCATTCCGAGCCAACTGTATATTTCATACCAAATTTGACCAAAAAAGTCGCAAGTCAAAAACGGATGATCAATATCTTCTTGAGAGCCGCATCCACCTAAACAAAAACACGTACTTGGCTGAAGTACTTGTCTTCTGATTAAGTTGTCGATTGTTGGAAGACGATTTCGAATTAAACGTCAAGCGAATATGTTGACTTTTAAAAGAACCTCCTTATATCAAATGATAGTGTGGTCATTGTTTAAAGGTTGATCCCTTGATGACAAAAAGTTGTAAGCACAAGTAACATTATATTTTTAAGTAAACATTAATTCAACAAACTAACTATAACTAACATCTTTAAAAAAAAATAACTACGTTAAAAAAGAAAACAGTTCTCCTCCAAGAAAAATAATTATTAACAATAAACGACTTTTTTTTTTGTTTCCCCTTCAAATATAATTTTTTGTTTTGAATATTTTTAGTAAATACATTGAATGTTACTTTTTTTAAAAAAAAAAAAATCAAGTGACTAAGGATTCACATTTTTAAAATGAATAAATAATGTGTTCGGATTAGTGTACTTTTTTAATAAAAATTTGGTGACAATATTGAATGTTACTTAATTGAATATTTTATGATTTAATTAAGCAGAGACACTGAATAAGGAATCTATAAATAGAATTTCTGTCTTGAAAATATAAACTGTCACTTTTTATCAAGTAATAATTACATTACTTTTTAATAAAAACTTATTTCTTTTGGTGCTTAACCAATGTTCCGGGGCACCGGTTAACATTCTCTTTAAATGATGATTAAAAAACACGTTATTGAGCTGCAATTTTCAGTGGTGGTGGAATTATGCACACTTTATTGCATGTTCTGAAACCTTTACCTAAATTACGTAATTAATAATCAAATCTCAAAGCTTTCCCACCAAATCTTGTATGGTACTTTAGTTGGAGTATATCGTTGCAAGCAAGAAAGGTATAGAAGAGAATTACAGAATTAGTTGGGTTCGGTTAAGTAACTGGTTAGGTTAACTAACTGGAAGGGCAGTTAGTAAACAAAGAATGAGAATCTATGACAAAGAATACAGCTGGTAAAAATCCTGTTTTGACCATATGGGCACATATTCACACATTTGACTCTCTTTCACTGTTATCAAAGGTATATAATAGTAAGTGCATTCCCGTATTGTAGGAAAAATAAAATTAACTACAGTTATTTATGTCTTTGTCTAACAAGTAAACCAACTATAAGCAAATGTATAGCATTTCAATTTGAAACCAAACAATTGTGTTCTTATTGTTTGTGAACTCTACAAATGATGGATTGTTAAAAAAATTATATATCAAGAATTATTACACATGAATAAAAGGCAAGCGGACAATAAACTGCGTCACTAGGTTTTTTAGATGGCAAAATCAATCTTCGTAGACATAATATTCGTGGACTTAGAAAATATGACATTGATATAGACAACCCTTTGAACTTTATGTAGAAGGTCAACAGCCTATGGTGTGTGAAACTGAAAATATCAAAAGCAAATAGTGTAAAAGCATGTTGATTATCAGAACATGTTTTCTTATGTTTTACCACTTTGATTGACACAACTTTTAAGACTACTTCTATTACTGTAAAAGTCTCGACCTCTAATCCAACAAGTGGTGAATCCCCATTGAAGCCCACACATGCATCTTTTTCTCCTACCCATTCGTACACCGTAACATCTGAAAGCATAAATGTGGATCTTATGTATAGTTGATCAGATTTTATTTATTTTTAGATGAAACTATGAATTACTAAAAAAAAATATATTTCAGCTTGCAAATGTAGAGTAAAAAACTTAATTTTCTTCGTTACATAGTGGTACTATTTGATGTTCACGTGAATCTCTGGGTTGAAATTTAAAATGTTTGAACTTTGGAGTGTGCTTTGACTATATTAGTATGTTGCATGTCAGTGTCTTTTTGTGAATTTCGTGGAGGAGTGAAATTTTGTCCTCCCTGTGAAACTGAAAACTCAGAGAGACTGACTTGCATTTTAGAGAGTCCCACTCAGTGGGATGTTATGGGTGTGGTGTGGTATGGTTATTATTCTTTAATTTGAAATTTTGAATGCATGGTCAAGGTTGCCAAAACAAATCTCTGTGGTAAACTTTTTGGTCGCTTTAGTGCTCTTGTGTTGAGTCATCACAATATATGATTATCAGATTTTCACTTTTTAGCGACATCCCACATGGGATTGGAAGGTTGTGTGCTACTGTCCTATAAATATGAATTTGTTATTTGAACAAATATCTTGAACAATCATGAATTTAGTAAGAAAATGAGATATTGACACGAAAATTAAAGTAATTGGGAGAAAAAATAAAATATAATGTGAATATAAAATAATTGTTAAAAAAATATTATACAAATATCATTTCACTGATAAAAAAAATAAGTTTTCTGTCAACTTTGAGGACTCAACTTTGAGGACAATGCTGTTAGCAATATGATCACTTTACTATTCCCTTGATCAGATGATTTAATGCTCATTTAAATATTAATGACAGTTTTTATAACATAACAAATATTAATCAGTAATAAAGTCATTTTCCTCATATATCTTATACTCGTGTTTTGTCCATCTTGTACTCGTGTTTTGAACTTGGAGAAAAGTCAAACTCATACTCAGATCTAGTAAGACCGGAGAAAACCGTTAAACCGATGTGGCTTCGAATAGGTAACCATGGATACGAGTTTTGCATGCCTACATGCATAGATGAAAGTTGAAATAAGAGCATCCATCTTGAAATTTTGGGCTTTTTAAAAGAGGGAATAATTACTTGTGATTTTTTTTAAAAAATTCATAATTAATTTGTTTCTCGTTTAACAACTCCTAAATTCCGTACCAGAATTTTATTATGATGTTCTGAACTTGCGTGCAAAAATGAGAAATGAAATTTGACCTATGAATATATGCTTCTTCGAAAAAAATTGTGATTTTACATATTTACGTTTAAAAATCAAAATAAATATAGTTGTCTTTAAAATTATAAAACTTTGCATATCTTTTCTATACATTTTAATAGAGGCCTCTACGAAAACAAAACAAAAAAAGCTCAAAATTCAATTTAGACAAATGATATTTGTACAAATATTTTTTGACAACTTTTGTGACAATTATTTCTTTCGTATTCACATTATGTTTTTACTTTTTAGATTGTTTTGATTTTTGTATCAATATCTCAATTTCTTTGTAATTTTATGGTTGTCTCATAAGTTGTCATAATATAAATAGTTGTTCAAATAATACAACTCCTCAATTTATAGGTTGAAAAATTCATAATTAATCTATTCATTGTCGAAAAATCTAATTTTGTATGGAAGATTTTATTTTAATGTCCTCAATAAGTCTGAAAAAATCACGAAAAAAATTTGTTCCATAGACAATTTATTTTGGAATTTATATCTACAAGATAAAATCATCTATTTTTTTTATTTTGGTCCCTCAATCAATGATAGCAAAAAAATGTTACGTTATAAAAAAAATCTACATGGTTGCAGTTATATGACAAGATTTCTCGCCACATCAGCAGTGACGGAAGTGGCGGCAAAATCAGATACTAATTTTCTTTTTTTTGAAATCATATACTACTACTATAATAATCTATATTAAAAAATCTACTAATACATAAGTGATATTATTATCACTAAAAAAAAGCAGAGACTACCAAAATTATGTCATTTTATGTCAAAAAAATATATCCTTAAATACAGTAGAAACTCTATAAATTAATAATGTCAGGATGGGAGAAATTTATTAATTTAGAGAGTTATTAATTTATCGATAAATTAATAATTATTAATTTAAAGAGTTTTTAAGTAATTATACGGTACATACCAAACAAAAAGGCAAATTAGTCTATGCCTCTTAGAA
>Ga0315913_1006736_pt1 | contig 13876 bp, 6 predicted proteins | sample MpolsnodulesMG_FD_207736 | JGI IMG/M metagenome (GOLD analysis project Ga0315913, IMG submission 207736) | Medicago polymorpha root nodule microbial communities from Los Angeles, California, United States - small nodules | ecosystem: Host-associated > Plants > Roots > Nodule | place: USA... | reverse complement strand
TCAAGTGTGGAAGTTAGCGGTGTGTTCAAATTCTGCTATGCAATAGTGCTATACTACTGCTATAGCCTCTATTTCACAATATTTTTTACTGAATGGTGTATCTCTGAACAATAGTGTTTTGTTCAAATTCTGTTATGCAAGAGCACTATCGCACCACTATAGCTGCTATTTAACTACACTGGTTGCTTCATGTCTTTTTTTGCCCTCTGTATATAATCTTTTGGCTTTGTCTTCTATTTTGATTCAGACTTCTTTTTTTATCAATTAGCTGACTTACTAGACCTTCGTGTATGCCTGACTTATTATGGTTTTTCGATCCTTCAATTTTGAATCCTTGTAGATGGTAATCGATAAATTGAATGACTTTGTTCTTTTGGACTAAAATAACTATTTGTTCTACACTATGTCATTTCGGTCCTTTTTTATTTATGAGGTTACAAATGGCTTTTCTGATGTGGTTCATATATCTGCAGTGTCGCTTGCACGAATTGGCAAATAAAAGAAGAATTTCAGTAACAGGAGCCTCTAAGTTACTTGCGAACATTTTATACTCTTACCGTGGAATGGGATTATCTGTTGGTACCATGATTGCTGGATGGGATGAGACGGTAATTCACATGTCAACCAGTAAATGCCTTTTTTGCTCTAATAGTACTATTTTGCCTTATAGTGATTGAATCTTTTTTTAGGGTCCTGGTCTATATTATGTTGATAGTGAAGGAGGAAGACTAAAAGGCAATAGATTCTCTGTAGGATCTGGTTCTCCATATGCTTATGGTGTACTGGACAGCGGGTTAGCTTAACTTCTATTTAATTATCATCAGTAATTCTTGTGTCAAATCTTGTCAGCAATTTACAATTTCTTCATTACACTAGGTACAAATATGACATGTCAGTTGAGGAAGCTTCGGAACTGGCTCGACGGGCAATTTATCATGCAACATTCCGTGATGGAGCCAGTGGTGGAGTTGCTAGCGGTATTCTACCCTTCTCCCCTATCAACCAGCTATATCTATCTGTTTCCAGCATTTTGTTGCTGACTCACTCACACACATATATAAGGGATTGTTAACATCCTCCCACATGTCTTTTTATTAGGAGTACATTAACAAGATATATAACATGTACTCCTAGAGTATTTTAACTTCTAACCGCTACTGTACCCTCACTTTTTGTTAGAAAGAGTACGGTAGCAAGTTTCAACTCTAATGCCATCCCAAACATGATAACTGTTGTACTATCTGCACTTGAAAATAGTTCATGGTTTGCTAAACTAACTCTTTAAGATGAAATACTATAGGAATATTATTATTATTATTATTATTGTTGTTGTTGTTGTTGTTGTTGTTATTATGTTTATTATTATTATTATGTTGCCTCTAACTAGGTCAGCCTTTTTGTGACAGCTATACACACATTTTATTGCTATAAACTTGCAAGGCATGAAATTATTGTCACTAACTTGGATATTTATTTATATGATTTCAGTTTACTATGTGGGACCAACTGGATGGAAGAAATTGTCTGGTGATGATGTTGGCGAACTTCACTACCATTACAACCCAGTTACCCCAAGCACCGTGGAGCAAGAAATGGTTGAGGCAGCTGGACCCTGATTCAGTAACTCATGGATATCTTGAGTTTCTTATACTTGTCTGCTTATTTTGAATCAATTGCATGGACCTGATTTATATTCAAAACTGTCACCAGTTTTATGTTTACACAAGTGCTGCTCTATGCTCTAAGGTTGTGTCGAGTTTTCAGATCAAGTAGCTATGTGTAACGTTGAATAGTTTGAGTGGGAAAAGAACGTTTGATGTAGAATTGTTTGTCCAAATTCAGGTTTCAAGAGAAGCGATAAAAGAAGTTTTCATGTTAACATTATATTTGAACACACTCCGCTCTGTTTGCTTTAGATTTTTAGGCCCCACAATGGCATTAAAAACTTGTTCAAAGGTGGTTTTTTTTCCCCCAAACAGGATTTTTTTTTTTAATTCTGCAAAATTTTGTTGGTGTTGAATGCTATACAAACAGCTGAGACCACTTCAGATTTGAATAAACCAATTTTATTCAAATTCCATATGACAGACTGACTAATAAGAAACCAACGAGGGGGTTTTATGGTTCACACATACCTTTATCGTAGAATTCATCCAGTTCACACATACCTTTTTTTTTTTTTGACAAGAGTTCAAACATACCTATCTGTCATATGATTGTGTCAAAACTGTGTGGATTTATTTTTTTATTTTTTTTGGGTTAAATATGTTTTTGGTCCTTATAAATATACTAATTTTTCGTTTTAATCCTCTAAAATTTTCCTTCTACTTTTAGTCCCTATAAAATTTTCAATCACTACTTTTGGTCCCTATTTTTAAGTTAATTTTAGTTTTTTTTTTTAATGAAATTGTGCAGAAATGTGTAGAATATTGTAAAAATATTTCCCAAAAAAAATTAGAATTTTTTTGGGAGAGATTCTTATAATATTATGAATTTTTCTGCACATGAGTTTACTTTAAATGAGGGACCAAAAGTAAAGATGAAAAAATTTTGAGGGACTAAAAGTTGAAGGAAAATTTTAAAGGGACTAAAATGAAAAGTTTGTGTATTTATAGGGACCAAAAACATATTTAAACTTTTTTTTTTTATCAATTTTAAAGTTCCATTACCGGGAGATTTATTTTTTTAATCTGAGACTAGACTAAAGGTATCTCCACAATCAATAATTCTTTGAGAATGTAAAATGTTAGTCAGGTTTCAATTTCTCTCATTAGACGCAGCTTTATCATCACCGTTGTCAAAATTTGAATCCTGAAAGGGTTAAAGCTATTGCACCTAATTGTTGGTTAACATATTCAATTTTATATATAAGAGGAAATTGTTGTTATTAGGGAGCAGTGAGCCACAATTGCACCCTTAACCAAGTATATTAATTTATGTAGCAAGCACCTACTAGATCAGCCAAAACATGATCCTCCACACAATGCATACGTCCTGGCATATACACTATCTATTTTTGTTACAAATAGTAAAGGTATCACCTACGAGCAAATATGTACATTAGAAAATTAGTGTGTGTATTTGCTCTATTTACTTTGTTTCATTTATCGTTTATTTATGAGAAAAATAAACGTGACATAAATAAATGGGATTCATCTATCTATATAGCAAAAGTAAATTGAACAACCCACACCCAAAAACCAGAGAAACCAAATCTTTTCACCGAACCACGATACCGCTGGATGAAAAGGTCAGAATTATCTTATACTTGAGCACATTGTAAAACAAATCGATTGCTCAAGACATGAAAGATGGTGTGCTAGGGGATTTCAATGCAATAAGGGATGAGTCGGAAAGAGTTTGATGACTGCATCACTGACTTAGAATTGATAGATCTACCTCTTCACGGTAGAAGATTTACTTGGTCCTGATTAGGAGGTTCAGTTATGAGCAAGATTGACAGTTTTCTAATTTCAGAGTCATGGATATTTAAGCAATGGTGTCTGGATAAAGAATTATTAGATCATTGCCCGGTCATGTTATGTCCAATTCCTGCATTGCATTAGATATTTATCAGAATAGAATAAGTCGTGTAATCATTTTGCAATAGGTTCACATTCTTTGAGTTGGCCTCAAATCAATTACGAATTTTGCTCTTCTTCCAGCACCTTTTGCTCGCGCCCAGCAGTCTTGTCGAAAATACCTTTGCGTTAGTTAAGTAACGCAAATGTTAAATTGCGCTATTTAACTAACGTTGCGTTAGTTAACTCACGCTACTTGTTATTTATTTACTTTATTTGAACTCATTTTTTTTAATTTATTTACTATATTCAAATTATTTTATTTGCATTATTCTAATTTATTTATTTACTTTATTCTAATTTAAATTATTTTATTTGTTCACTTTATTCTAATTTATTTACTTTATTAAAATTAATTTATTTACGTTATTCTAAATTATTTATTTACTTTATTCTAATTTATTTATGCACTTAAAATAAATATTGATTCAAATTTATTCATTAAATAAATACAAATATAAATAAAAGGAAATGAACTAAATTAATACTTATTCGGATTTATTCATTAAATACAAAATTAGAAAATAAAAGCAAATATAAATAAAAAGAAACGAACAAAATTAATACATATAACAACATCTCATTTAATTAATAGAATTCATACAATAATTGATTCATTTATTCGAATTCACTAAATCTACTTATTTTCTTTTTACCCTCTTGGAGTAAAAAGTGATCAATCATGGGGTAAATAGTGAACAACCTTCTTGGAGGAAATACATCATCCACCCTTAGGCTAAATCTGGTTCTTTTTATACCCCAAGAAGATTCTTTTTACCCACGGTAAAAAAAATTGGGGTAAAAAGAAGCAAATTTAATTTTATCCCAAGGGTTGATCACTTCCTCCAAGTTGCCTACTCACCATTTACCTCAAAACTGACCATCATTTACCCCAAGTGACTAGAGACTATTGAAGAAAAGAAAAAAAAAAAGAGAAATAGAGTAGGAGGGAGAGAAAGTGATATGGTGTGAAGAAATAGGAAAGTATGGAGGGGTATTTATAGGTGGATGGTAGTATAGGTTATAACTATCATAAATGTGGTCAAAAAAATGTGTAAATTTGGTAAAGAAAACGTGTAGATTTAATGTTGAAAAACTGACCACCGTCCAAAAAGCGTTTGTTCATGAGCTCAGACCACTGGCCAACGTGCGTGAGTTAACTCGCGCACAGGCCAGTATGCCGCGTGATTTAACTCACGCAAGGGTTATAACTGGAAATCATGTTGGGCGCGAGCAAAATGTGCAGGGAGAAGAGCAGGATTCATCAATTATTTCCCACGTAACTGGAAGTCTTGGCGAAGTTGTCCTTTTCTTTATGTTTGGATATTAGATTTTTTGACTAAATTGTTCGGGTATGGCTGCTAAATATTACAATGTATGTTTGGTATTACGGTGGAAATTCCATAATCATGGTGACCCACCGTACAAACCAACATCTCTCCCTCCATAAATTAAAAAAAAAATCTCCAACATTTCCCCCTCCATACTCCCATAAACCAACTTCAACTACAAATAAGTATTCATGATGTTTTTGTATTTTTTTTATTCATAATAATAATGAATGATAACGGATGGACATGTTGTGCTTTTATGCTTTCAATTCAATTCTAAATTGTAAATTTCCCCATATTTGTCAAGGAACAAAACCTAAGTAGGAAAAATCTTCGTTGGAGGCTCATAATCCCTATCCTTCTCTTTCGAGATAATCATAGAGCAATTATATTATTTGTGTTTATTGTTGATGTTTGGGCGGGCTACAAAATATAGTTGATACCATAGTGTAGGTAATCATGATATTGATGGAGAGTGTCTTTGTGTGTTACACGCGCAAATTTTTGTTGACTTTTTGGTCTTTAATTTATTTATTTTACTTAATTCTTTACTATTTATTTACGTACATTTAATGTTGGCCTCATAAAGACGAAAGTAGTCTAAAAGGACTATGAAATTGCTCTTTTAACTTCAAATATTGTTCTTTAACATTCAGAGAATACCTAAATGCCTTCTGCAACAATTAACTGCCGTTGCATTCTACTTATTCAATAGATACCTCATAACTACAAACACAAAATCTCAACATTTCTTCCTATATGCTCCTATAAATCAATTTCTTCAACTACAATAAGTATTCACGGTCCTTTTGCATTTAGTTCTTCTGTTCATAATAATAAGGAATGGACATGTTGTGTTTTAATCAATTGTATTTATATACATTTTATTAAAATGTTTCTTTACAAATTAAATCTTTATAAAAGAAAGATCTAATATTTCTTACTCATTCAACTCAAGATGAACTACACCATATTTATCAATATATAAAACGTGAGCAGGAGATCTTCAATGGAGTCTGATGATTCTTCCCTTGCTCTTCAAGATAATCAAAGAGCAATTCCATCCTTTTGTATTTGTAGTTGGCGGACTACGAAATCCGGATGATACCAGCGTTTAGGTGGCCGTGATATTGATAGAGTCATCAATTGAGCAGAAGAGAGAAAGAGAGGGAGTGTCTCCAGGTATTATGCACACATTCTTTTTTTAGTTTTTAGTATTTGACTTTTTTGTTTGTACTTCATTGTTTACTATTTAAATCGTATTTAATGTGTGTCTCATCAAACCCCAAATTAGTCATACTATTTAAATCGTAAGTTCATTTAACGTTTTCGCTTGCTCCCAACGATAGTTAACTGCCATTGCGGTACTGACTTAGTGGTATTGGTTTGAGATCTGGGAGTGTGCTCCTCCTCGAGGTCTCAGATTCGATTCTCTCCGGTGTCAATTTAGTTTTACTCTAAAACAGCGACAACATATAACTTCAAAACGTAAAATCTCCACATTTCTCCCTCTATACTCCCACAAACCAATTTCTTCAACTTCAAGCAATTCAACTTCAACCGCGAGTAAGTGTTCATGATCCTTTTGCATTGAATTTTTTTTATTCATAACTAATGCATTTTCTTGGCGTTGCCCGAGTTACATACATAATATTGATATATATAAAGAAATTAGGGGAATTGGAAAGATTTTGGGCTAACTTTTTATTATTTCAATTATACCCTTGAACAAATTTTTCTATAATAATGTTATATTGTTGATGTTATTAAAAAGGATAAAAAAAATATTGTTATACTTATTATATTATTGTTGGCAATGAAAATGATAAATATGGTTTGTTGAGTTTATTACATTTGAAAGTCACAAATATCTATACTTATAATTTTAATTTATATCATAAAATTTATATAAAATATCGTTTGTAAAATTACATGCAAAATTTTTATAAAATTTCGTTGATATTCTACACACATTAGTGCAATAAAAAGAGCGAAAATACGAGTCCGTGAGTATCGGTCTTTCCGCTAATATGTATAATATTTATTAAAAGTCTATATAACTCAAAAGTAATAAAAGAAAAAAGATTACTCATATTAACATTTTTTTTAAGGAATTACTCATATTAACATGTAATTTATTAAATAAACTATTAATATCTGCTTAAAATATAAAAATAAATAAATCTTCGTTATCTAAGTTAAAAATTATCAATAATTTTTGAATTTGTGTTATATATATAATATTTATTAAAAGTATGTATAACTGAGAATTAATAAAATAAAAAGATTACTCATATTATAACCCATAATTTTTCGTGGTATAACTCGTAATTTATTAAATAAACTATTAATATTTGGATAAAATACAAAATAAATAAAAGTTCGCTATCTAAGTTGAAAAATTATCAAGAGTAATTGTTTAGAATGAAAACCTATGCTAAATTAAATATAATTTAAAATGAAATTTGATAAAGAAGATAACTGAGAAGCAAACAAATAGTTAGAATTAAGGACAAAACTTATGTGAATCTTTTTATATGTTTTTCATATGGTTCTTAACTAAAATACAATTTTTTTCCATAACAAATGCTGAGAAAACTGTAGATTTGAGAAAATCATGATTAATTTAGTTAGGAACCATACAAAAAGCACCTAAGAAAATGTACATAAGTTTTAACCTATAATCAATATAAGGATAAAACTCAGGTGCACTGCATTTCCTTCAATGTTTTTTGTGTGGTTCTTCACATAAAATACTCATAACTACCTATGATTTCTCATATCCATAATTTCTTTTCAAAGTTTGTTATAACTACAAAATGTAAATTTTATGTGAAGAACCACACGAAAAACATGTAAAAAAATAAATGATTTGTGTGTGCGTAAGTGTTCATGATACTTTTGCATTGAGTTTTTTTATTCATAATAATATTGGATGGACTAGTTCTGCTCTCCACTTCATGTTTTGAGAAGCATTTCTAACTTGCAGGAATTGGGAGAAACGACAATGAAATACTATTTCAATATAAGGGTTAAAATTGGAACAAAAAATCTAACGAATCCGCTACTTTTTAATCTCTTTTCCCTATTTCTCTTCATTCCAAACAAGAGACGATAACTCTCTCTTCTATATTTCCCTCTTCTCTCTTTCTCTCTTCTTTATGTCTCTTCAACCAAACAGACCCTACACGTGTGGGATGAAAAATAGTTTGTTGATATTGGAGGAGAAATGATATTTTTACAACCATTTTGTAACAACTTTCAAACGAATTTCTCTCTCATACTCACATTGTGTTCTTATTCTCTTTCTTTATTTCCCTCTCTATTATTTTCGACCAATAAAAAAAGAAAAAATGAACATTATCACAAAAATTGTCACCTATTAATCGTACAAATATCATTACTATTGAGGAATACCAGTAGTCATCCTTAAGTTGGACGGCCAAGCTATCATGATTATTTTTTGGGTTCAATCATTTATTTGTATTAAGTAATACTCCCTCCGGTCCTTATTATAAGAGACAATTGACTTTTTTTGTTCATTGAATAATTAATGTATGTCGTTATAAATATAGACTAGATACATCTCTTGCACAATGAACTTAAAAAGTCAATTGTTTCTTATAATAAGGATCAGAGGGATTATATAGTACTAATTAAAAGAAGAGTTAGGATCCATTGACACCAAGTGTAAGTCTAATGACCTACACCAAATCTCAACCGTTAAATTAAATTAATCTAATGGCTCTCAAACATCAAATTAAAGGAAATCAAAAGCGAGACACATGTGATTGCGCGCCTCTGACTTCGTTCTCTTCTAGCAAAGTTTAGTCAAATTGCAGATTTCAAGCTATTGGTTTTGGTGTCAATGAAAGTATGAAACCTAATTTTCAAAATGCATATCTATGCAACCTTACCACTTAAGTCATCAATTTTCACTGATTGTCTAATTCCATCTCATTGATTAAAGGGCATATAAACCAGAAATTAATTTAATTTGACTCCAATATTATATGCATCGAAAGCTCATGTTGTGTCTAATGGCAACACTTTGGATAAAGAAGGACTACAAGAAACAACAAAATTGAATCGATGATTACGGTCCATTTTGTTAAGGTTAGATATGAAATGGGTTTTGTCTAATTTATGCTTTACAAGAATAATTGATTGGAAAATTATTGAATTCTACAATTTGATGAAGCTTGCGGGAAGAGAACGTAGGAGGCGCTATCACATGTGCCTTACTTTTTGTTTCCTTTGATTTGAGGTAAGGAAACCATTAAATTAATTTAATTTAACGGTTGAGATTTGGTGTAAGTTATTAGACTTACACCTGGTGTCAACGGATCCTAACTCTTAAAAAAGAAATAAAGTCAAAGGATATGTTAAAATACTACTCGTATCTTCTAAAATAAATCATTGACAAGCTTTTCTAAATGCTCACGCGGAAAAAACATATACTACTCCTTTACATTATCAATTTGATTGGTGCTTTAGTTCAGTTGTGTAATCATTTCGCAATAATTGGCTCGCATTATTAAAGTTTGCTTCAATCAATATTTCCCACGTTACCGGAAGTATCGTCGAGTTGTCCTTTTCTTTTTGTTTAGGTATTAGATTTCTTGACTAATTGTTTGAATATAAGATGGTTACTAAATATCCTAGTAAACAAATAAACATTAGTAAATTATATTATGTCTTTACTAGTACGTACCAACAAGGTTGCTCAATCATTTTCAAGAACACGAAAAGTAAATTTTGGAGTTGACATGGAAAACAATATTTAAATATGCTATATTACTCTAATGAACATCATGGTCTTCTTCCCAGAAGGTCGACGTGTTCTATGTTTTTGTGAAAATGATCCCCTTTTCATCATGTCTCAGGTCCTTTTTAGCCGAAACCTCTTCATTACCTAACAGTCTAGTACTTACTTTCTTTTCTAACCTCCCACTCACCTCTAACTGCTCTTAGACGTGCTCTCTCTATATTGGGTGAGATACCATTTTTCATGTCTTCCTCCTCGCCCTTGTGCACGGCATTTGACCTTCTTAAGCTAGGTGAGGCCTTTCCTCTTTAGGAAAGGGGTATGGAGCTATATGCTCTTTGATGGTCCACAACCCCCCAAGTGTGAGACTAAGATTTAGACTATGTGAATTGATAAATGCCTTCCTCTATATACGTCAAGGGTATGGAGCTATATCTTGTATGATGGTCTATAAGGTTTGTATGACTTTTTTTCAATTACTAGCGTGTTTGAGTTCGGTGTTTGGTACATTATTCTCGTATTCCAATGTTAAAGAAGCAACGTTTGGTTTCATTTTTAGTGAAGTACAAATTATTTTTGTAGTGTATAATTAATTTTGACATGTTTAGTAGCTCTCAAGTAAAATTAATTTTTTCTTCAAAATTGATTCTACTTTAAACTAGAATTTAAAGCATTTGATTCTAGAAGTGATTTTAACACTCAAATTGTGTATGTTTAGTTCTGCATAAAAATTGATTTCGAGCGAATTGATTATGTATAATTGATTATGACTAGTGAGTTGAAGATAAAATGATTTGTGTTTAACATATTCATATAAAAGTGAGTTGAACTATAAATAAATATGTGTGTTAAAATCAATTCTAGAATCAAAAGTTACAAATCCCAACTTCAAGTAGAAACAATTCTAGTGGCAAAATCAATTCTACTCAAAAGCAACCAAACATGTTAGAATCAGTTCTACACCCCTAGAATCAATTTTGACCCCTCTAGAAGCGGTACCAAACATACGCATATTGTTCAACTCAGTTTTACACGAATGTATTTAAACATAAATCACTTAGGTTTGCTTGGTGGTGTTGACTTGTGACTTTGAAATGAGCTTCTCCTCAAGGTCTTCAATTCGATTCACCACAATGTCAATTTAAGTAGGCTAGTCACCCTAGTTTAGCTTGTGACTTGTGACTTGTTCCATTTAAAAGAGCATTGACGAACATCAATAACATACAATAAAGCATATCAATTGTTTTAATAAATGATTGATATAATAAAGGGTTCTCTTTTTCATTTCTTCATTAATGGGGTGGTTATTACTCAATTTTTACCCGAAATCACCACTCTACATTTTTTTCTCTATATTTCAATAAGTGATTTCTGCATAACATATCAATTGTTTTGATAATTGATTGATATAATAAAGGGTTTTCTCTTTCATTTCTTCATTAATACAGTGGTTATGGCTCAATTTTTTTTACCCGGAATCATCCCTCTATATTTTTTTCTCTATATTTCAATCTAAATAAGTGATTTTTACATAGATCTAGGTTTTTTCTTCTTCGAGGTTTCCTCGTCTGAGTTTAGTGTTGTGTATTTCGTTGTTTAGTGGGATGTTGTTTGATTTCTCGTTTTGTTGTGGTGTTTGTTTGATTCATTTTGAAATATCATCTATTCAATAATGATTTGGGCGTCAATGTTAGAGATTCGAAGACATATGTATTCTGGTGACTTTAATTGTATCATATTTTTTGTAGTCATTATGTCATTGTATGTTATTAACTTGGATCATGTGAATTTGTTCTCATATTCATCGTTTATATTTTTAACAAAGTTGAATGATGTCTTGTATCAATTTAAATGAATAAATATTGTTATGTTTTTGTCATAAAAAGTAATAAATTTAATAGTTAGTTGATAACTGGATTCACTTAATAGTTAATGAGAATGGTTTTTTTTTTAAACATCACATTTTCTTTCTTATTGAATAAACATATGTTTTTAATAATTGATTGATATAATAAATGGATAAATAAACTTTTACTCTCTGTAAATATACTAACTTTTATTTTAGGTTATAAAAAAAAAATTACATTGGTCCTCTAAATTTTCTAGTTACAAAGTCCATGTTTTTAATAAAATCATTGGTATGTTTTAAGTAGCTTTTTTTTTATGATACATTAATATTATTAACTTAATAACTTAACGATTTAATCTTTAATTTAAAATTATAGATAAATTAATAGAGATTAACGATGAAATAACTAAATTATTTATTGATATTTTAAAATTAACAATGGCATGTCATAAAAAAATTGTCATTTAAAACATTTAGAGGACTTTCTTTTTACAAAGTTAAGTATATTTAGAGGACTAAAAACTTACCTATAATCCTATAATAAGTAAACTACCATAAATCCCGTGAGCATAGCTCAATTAATAGAACAATACATTATTATATGTGGGGGTCGGGGTTCGAACCCTAGACTACTCAAAGAAAAAAAACAAAGTAAACTACCATAAATTGGCATATTAGTACGGCAAATTAAGGAACACGCGTTGGACTCTTATTTGGCCGCAATGCCAATTTTGTCACAACTTTTCCAACACGGATGCAAATTCAGTTAACAGTTTCCATTATTGGTCGACCTAATTAATTAATATCGTGACACCTTACATATATTCCGTGTCATCCATATGCTATTTAAATTTAAAGTACCATTTGGAACATTCCCAGCAACTTCTTCTTATTAGTGTGTAGGAGTTTTATCTATCCCAATTACTTCATTCTTCAACACAACCGGCACACGCCACTATACAAATCCAAACTATATATATAAGAAGCTAGATTCACATTTTATTAACATCACCCTTCACAAAGCCACTTGATAATTCATACTTGATACCCCCCTTACCAAAAGAAAATTCATAATATTATTACACTTTTGTTATTTGCATATACAAGTTTATAAACTCTTGAAGAGACCTTTGTCCTTCGATAGTAGTTTTATCTGAATCGAGTGATTAATCTTTGCATCTGCGTTAGAAAGATATTTGATTTTCACACAACTATATAAGCTCAAAAACAATCCTATTATATAGTGAGAGATGATGAAGAATGCGGGATTCGAGCATGTTCTTAGATATTTTGATGAAGATGGTGATGGAAAGGTTTCACCAGCAGAGCTAAGACAGAGGCTAAGAGTAATGGGGGAAGAGATTTTGTTGAAAGAAGCTGAAATGGTTATAGAAGCAATGGATTCAGATGGTGATGGTTATTTGAGTTTGGAGGATTTAATTGCTTTGATGGAGGAAGGTGGAGAGGAGCAAAAGTTGAAGGATTTGAGAGAAGCATTTGAGATGTATGATAGTGAGAAGTGTGGGTTTATAACACCAAAGAGTTTGAAAAGGATGCTTAAGAAGATGGGTGAGTCCAAGTCTATTGATGAATGTAAAGCTATGATTAAACATTTTGATTTGAATGGGGATGGTTTGCTTAGCTTTGATGAATTCACAGTAATGATGCAGTGATATTGATGCTAAATGTTTCGATTCGTTTCTGTTAATATCCTTTATAGAGTAGCTAGGTTGATTTAATTGATTTTTTTTTTGTTACATACAAATACAGTTCATGTGTCATAAGTTGAAATCTCTATAAAGTTTTAAGTTGAAATCTCTATAAAGTTTTCTTTATATACTGTAGAATATAAAGTTCTTTCACTACAAATGATCTTTTGTTGCATGCCTTTTATAAACATACTACATATTTGTTATTAAATTATTTGCCATAACTTAATCCAAAAATTATTTGCCATAAGTTGAAATATCTATAAGTTCTTGTAATTTGTTATATATTTTTCAAGGACAGAACTGGTTTAATCTCAATCAACACAAAAATAAATTTAGAGATTTTGTGATACATCTGACTCATTTGATTCGGTCATACAATTTGATTATCGATCCGATTTTTAAAACGCGGGTATAAACTCATTTTATGTTTAGTAAAGCCAACTCATTTTATCAACAAGATCTCCAACAACTTGAAGAAACAATATTTGAATCATGAATGAATGAAATAAGTATCAATATTCAGTGTGAGATGATGTAGTATATTTACGTATATCAAAAGTAAGTATTTATGTATCGTCTCCTCAGGGACTAGTGCGATATCTTGGATTGTTCGACATCAATTACCATTTTAAGTT